>JAABUM010000525.1_pt1 | contig 65993 bp, 64 predicted proteins | sample 5559161 | NCBI WGS metagenome assembly JAABUM01 (sample SAMN10711868, study PRJNA513369) | rock metagenome | isolation source: Antarctica rocks | place: Antarctica: Victoria Land, Siegfried Peak nord
CCCCGCCCGGGTGAACAAGCACAGCCGTGGCCGGCGCAATTCATGCGCCGGCCGAGCGGAGGAGGGCGGGGTTGGGGCCCCGCCCGGGTGAACAAGCATCGGTACAGTGTCGGGCCATGGACCGGCCGCTCCGCTTCGAGCACAACCGCTGGGTAGGCGACAAGCGCAACCAGGTCGCCCACGACGTCGACAACTGCACCAACCCCGACACCGTCCAGGAGCTCATGGTTGCCGGCACCTACGTGTGCTTCGGTCCCGACACCCTGGTCGAGGCCCGCAACCGTTGCTACAAGGCGTGTCACCAGTGCGAAGGCGCACGCCGGGCCCAAGCCGACGCCGCCGACGCCGCCGAAGCCGTGACCGCCGAGGCTTGAGCTGGAAGGCAGTTTCGAGGCCAACGGTCTGCGGCTCTCGGCCCACCTGTCCCGACCGCCGGGACCGGATCGAAACCCGCCGGCGCTGGTCCTGTGCCACGGGTTCCCCGCCGGCGGCCTAGGCGCGGCCGGAGCCGCCACCACCTTCCCCGAACTGGCCAACCGGATCAGCGCCGAACTGGGGTGGGTGGTGCTGACCCTGGAGTTCCGCGGCTGCGGCGACTCCCAGGGTGACTTCTCCCTGCAAGGCTGGCTCGACGACACCCTGGCCGCCATCACCCACCTCCGCCGGCTGTCCCACGCCGAGCGGGTGTGGCTGGCTGGCTTCGGCACCGGGGGCGGGTTGTGCATCGCCGCAGGGGCCCATGACCCCATGGTCCAGGGGGTGGCCGCCATTGGTGCCCCGGCCGACTTCGATGACTGGGCCGGCCACCCCCGCCGCCTGCTGCAACACGCGCGGGAGATCGGCGCCATACGCGACCCGGGCTTCCCCCGCAACGCCGATGCGTGGAGCAGGGAGCTGCGCAGCATCCGCCCGATCTCCATGGTGGCGGACCTGGCGCCGCGGCCGCTGCTGGTGATGCACGGCTCCGAGGACCAGACCGTGCCCCACTTCGACGCCCGGGTCCTGTCCGACGCCCACCGCTCCGCCGAGCTGTCGATCATCGCCGGCGCCGGTCACCAACTCCGCCACGACCCTCGCGCCATCGCCGTGCTGCTGGGTTGGCTCGACCGCCAATCCGAAACCCAGCCCGCCTCCGGCTGGCGGTAACGGCGCCGGCGGCTACTCGGCCTTGGTCTTGTTCATCTGCTTCTGGGCCTGCTTCCACTGACGGACTGCGGCGAAGGCCTGGCGGGAGCTGATGTCGGCCACGGAGCGCGGGGTGTCGTCGCCGAAGGGGCCGGCGGCTTCCCGCCAGCCGTCGGGCGCCACACCTATCCGCTTGGCCAGCAGGGCCACGAAGATCTGAGCCTTCTCCTTGCCGAAGCCGGGTAGCGCTTGCAACCGGCGGAGCAGGTCGGCGCCATCGGCGGCGTTGTTCCACACCGCGGCGGCGTCGCCGCCGTAATCATCGACCAAGGCCTGGCAAAGCGCGAACGCTCGCTTGCCCATCGACCCTGGGAAGCGGTGCATCGCCGGCTTCTGGCGGAACAGCTCCTCGACCCGTTCGGGGCCGAGGGCCACGATGCTGGCGGCGTCCAGCGGACCGTCGAGCCGGCTGGCGAGCTTGGCCGGTCCGGCGAACGCCCACTCCATAGGCACTTGCTGGTCGAGCATCATGCCGAGCAGCAGGGCCAACGGGTTGTCGACGAGCAGCTCGTCAGTGGCGGCGTCGCCGGTGATCGGAAACTTGGGAAGGCTCATGGTGGCGGGACTGTATGCCCCATCAGAGCTTGGAACCCGGGACGGCGACGGTCCGGGGCCGTGTCCCGGCGAACAACGGGCTTACAGGTCGATGGTGGCCGAGTCGGGGGCCTCGGGGTCGATGTCGTAGCGCCGCATGGCGTCGGTCACGATCTCGGGTTTGACCTCGCCGGCGACGGCCAGCTCGGCCAGGACCGCCACCACCACGTGGGGACCGTCGGTCTCGAAGAACCGGCGCAACGCCTCGCGGGTGTCGCTGCGCCCGAACCCGTCGGTGCCGAGCGGCAGGAAGCGGGCCGGCACCCAGCGGGCGATCTGGTCCGGCACCAGCTTCATGAAGTCGGTGACCGCCACCACCGGCCCGCTCGACGTCGACAGCCGCTCTGTGACCAGCGGGGTGCGGGCCTCCTGGGTCGGGTGCAGGCGGTTCCAGCGCTCGACCTCCAGCGCCTCTTCCCGCAGGCGCTTGTAGGACGTGACGCTCCACAGCTCGACACCGATGCCGAAGTGCTCGGCCAGCTCGTCGCGGGCGAAGCGGGCGGCGGTGTGGGCGGTGCCGGAGAACAGCACGGTGGCGCGAGGGGCGTCGTCGCCCAACCCCTCGGGGGCGTCGGCCCAGTGGTAGAGGCCCTCGATGATGCCGTCGCCCACGCCCTCGGCCATGGGCGGCATCACATAGTTCTCGTTGTAGAGGGTGAGGTAGTAGAAGACGTCCTGCTGGTCCGGGCCGTACATGGCAGCCAGGCCGTCGCGCACGATGGCGCCCGTCTCGTAGGCGAAGGCAGGGTCATAGGCCCGGCACGCCGGGACGGTGGAGGCCAGGACCAGGCTGTGGCCGTCCTGGTGCTGCAGCCCTTCGCCCAGCAGCGTGGTGCGCCCAGCGGTGGCCCCGAGCAGGAAGCCGCGGGCGCGTGAGTCGGCCGCCGACCAGATGAGGTCTCCCACCCGTTGGAACCCGAACATCGAGTAGAAGATGAAGAACGGGACCATGGGGGTGCCCCGGGTGGCGTAGGCGGTGCCGGCGGCGATGAAGCTGGCCATGGAGCCCGCTTCGGTGATGCCTTCCTCGAGCAGTTGCCCCTCGGTGGACTCGGAGTAGGTGAGCAGCAGGTCGTGGTCGACCGGCTCGTACTTCTGGCCCTGTGATGCGTAGATCCCGAACTCCTTGAACAGGGCGTCCATGCCGAAGGTGCGGGCCTCGTCGGGGATGATCGGCACCAGCCGGGGGCCGAACTCGGGGTCGCGGGCCAGGTTCCGCAGCAGGCGGGTGAAGGCCATGGTGGTCGACACTTCCTGCTTGCCCGATCCGGCTGCCAGCTCCACGAAGATCTCGTCGTCTGGCAGTGACAGCGGACGGGCGCCGCGGGCCTCGCGCCGGGGCAACGGTCCGCCCAGCGCCGCCCGCCGCTCCATGAGGTAGCGGTAGGCGTCAGAGTCCTCGGGCGGCCGGTAGTAGGGCGGCTCCTCGCCCTGGGCCAGCGACTCGGCCGGGATCTCGTCCTGCAGGTGCAGCCGCTCGCGCAACACCATCAACTGGGTGTTGGTCATCTTCTTGATCTGGTGGGTGGCGTTGCGGGCTTCGACCTCCGGGCCCAACGTCCATCCCTTGACGGTCTTGGCCAGGATGACGGTGGGCTCGCCCCGATGCTCGGTGGCCGCCTTGTAGGCCGCGTAGAGCTTGCGGTAGTCGTGGCCGCCGCGGGGCAGCCAGCGCAGGTCGTCGTCGGACAGGTGCTCGACCATCTTGCGGAGGCGGGGGTCGGGGCCGAAGAAGTGGTCGCGGATGTAGGCGCCGGACTCGACGGTGTACCGCTGGAACTCGCCGTCGACGGTGCTGTTCATCTTGTCGAGCAGCACGCCGTCGACGTCCTTGGCCAGGAGCTCGTCCCACGCCGACCCCCAGATCACCTTGATCACGTTCCAGCCGGCGCCGCGGAAGGTGCCCTCCAGCTCCTGGATGATCTTGCCGTTGCCCCGCACCGGACCGTCGAGCCGCTGCAAGTTGCAGTTCACGACCCACACCAAGTTGTCGAGCTGCTCGCGGCCAGCCAGCGAGATGGCGCCCAGCGACTCGGGCTCGTCACACTCGCCGTCACCCAGGTAGCACCACACCCGCGAGCCGCTGGTGTCGTCGATGCGGCGGTGGTGGAGGTACTTGTTGAACCGGGCCTGGTAGATCGAGCTGATCGGCCCGAGACCCATGGAAACCGTCGGGTACTCCCAGAAGTCCGGCATGAGCCGGGGGTGGGGATAGCTGGACAGGCCGCCGCCGATCTCGCGACGGAACCGGTCGAGCTGGTCGGTGCTGAGGCGTCCCTCGAGAAAGGCGCGGGCGTACACGCCGGGCGCGGCGTGGCCCTGGAAGTACACGTGGTCGCCGTTCTGGCCGTTGTCCTTGCCGCGGAAGAACCAGTTGAAGCCGACCTCGATCAGCCCGGCCGAGGAGGCGTAAGAAGCCAGGTGGCCTCCGATGCCGTCGGCTTGGTGGTTGGCCTTGACCACCATCACCGCCGCGTTCCAGCGGATGAAGGCTCGGATGCGCCGCTCCAACAGCTCGTTCCCTGGGAACCAGTGGTCGCGCTCCTGGGCCGCCGGGCCGATGGTGTTGATGTACGGCGTGCGAACTGGAGCGTGGATGTCCAGATCGAGGTGGCGGCTGTGCTCCACCAACCGCTGGACCAGGTACTCGGCGCGAGGCTGGCCCGAGATCGAGGTGACGGCGTCGAGCGATTCCAGCCACTCCCTGGTCTCGGCCGGATCGGTGTCGGGAAGCTGGCTGACGTATGTGTCCTGGATGTTCTCCGGGTTGGTCATGGTGCTCCTCCTTCACGAGTTCTGGCCACCTCCCATGCAACCACCTAGTTCAGCAGGATCTGCGCGGATAGTTTGCGGGGGTCGCGTCGCACCCTTCTTTCGCCAGGCTGCGCCTGACGAACGGACACGTCTTGGGCTCAAGGGTTGGTCGCAACGCCTGTCGGCTCGGCTCCTTACGATGTGCGCCGGATCAGTGGGAAGCTGCCGCCGTGGTCGAACCCGTGCCCACCGTGTTCACCGACGGCGCGTGCAGCGGCAACCCTGGACCCGGGGGCTGGGCGTGGGCCGAACCGGGTGGCGCCTTCGCCAGCGGGCCCGAGTCCCCGAGCACCAACCAGCGCATGGAGCTGGCGGCGGTGCTCGACGCGGTGCGCGCCCATCCCGGCCGGCTGCGGATAGTCAGCGACTCGACCTACGTCGTGAACTGTTTCCGAGACAAGTGGTACGTGGGCTGGAAGCAGCGGGGCTGGACCAACAAAGCCCGCAAGCCGGTGGCCAACCGCGACCTGTGGGAACCGCTCGTCGACGCCTACGTGGCCCGCCCCGGCGAGATCGACTTCGAATGGGTGAAAGGCCACAGCGGCCACCACATGAACGACCTGGTCGACCGGCTGGCGGTCGAGGCGGCGCTCACTCAGCATGGCCGCTCCGGTTCCGAGCCGCCGACCGACCTGGGGCCGCCCGACGCCATCGGCCGGCTGGCGTTGGCGACGGAGGCGACCGGGCTCGACAGCCGCGTTCCCGACGGCCACAAGCTGGTGGTGCTCGGCCACAAGCCCACCGAGCTCGGCGGTTACGAACCCAACCCCCAGGCCGCCGAGGTGCAACGCCGCCTGGGTGAGCTGCTGTCCGCCAAGCGCCAACTCCACCCTGACCTCGTGGTGTTGACCGGCCTGCGGCTGGGAACCGAGCAGCTGGCCGCCGAAGCGGCGCGCGACGTGGGCGTGCCTTACGTGGCCATCCTTCCCTACCCCGACCCTCACAAGGTCTGGCCGGCGGCGTCCCAAGCCCGTTTCGCCGAGGTGCTGGCCCACGCCGAGGGTGCCGTCACCTTGGAGCGCAAGGTGCCGGTCGACAAGGCCGCCGCTGGCGCGGCGCTGGCCCGGCGCGACGGCTGGCTCATGAAGCACGCCGACGAGGCGGTGCTGGTTTGGGACGGCCAGGACAAGGTCCTGGCTTCGGTCCACCGCAAGCTGGAGGCGGCCCTGGGCGACGACGTCTGGGTCCTCGCGCCCTGACCCCCTCCACTAGCTTCGACCGCCATGGACATCAACGGATCTTCAGCGATCGTGACTGGTGGGGGCTCGGGTCTAGGCGCCGCCACCGCCCGCCTGTTGGCCGAGCGGGGCGCCAAGGTCGTCGTGCTCGACATGCAGGACGACAAGGGCGAGGCAGTGGCCAAGGAGATCGGCGGCGCCTACGCCCACGCCGATGTGACCAACACCGACGAGGTCATCGCCGCCGTCGAAGCGGCCAAAGAGATGGGCCCCCTGCGCTCACTGGTCAACTGCGCCGGGGTCGGTTGGGCAACCCGAACCATCGGGCGCGACGGCAGCTACGACTCCGCCCACGACTTGGACGTGTTCACCAAGGTGGTGTCCATCAACCTGATTGGCTCCTTCAACTGCATCCGGTTGGCCGCCACCGCCATGTCCCAGAACGAGCCGCTGGTCGACGACGAGCGCGGCGCCATCGTGAACACCGCGTCGGTCGCCGCCTTCGACGGGCAGATCGGCCAAGCCTCGTACTCGGCGTCCAAGGGCGGCGTGGTGGGCATGACCCTGCCCATCGCCCGGGACCTGTCGGCGGTTGGCGTGCGGGTCAACTGCATAGCCCCCGGCCTCATCGACACCCCGATCTACGGCGAAGGCGAGGCGTCGGAGGCGTTCAAAGACAAGCTCAAGCAAGGGGTCCTGTTCCCCAAGCGCCTCGGCACATCCGAGGAGTTCGCCACCCTCAGCTTGGAGCTGCTCACCAACAGCTACATCAACGCCGAGACCATCCGCGTCGACGGCGGCATCCGCATGCCGCCGAAATAGGTTTCGCTCTGGAACCAAAGGTTCCAGAGCGAGTCTTGACGACGGCCTGCGGCCGGCGTTTGTTCCGCTGCGACCGGCTGAGCCGGATCGAAGCGGGGCAAGGGGGGACACGGAGTGTCCCCCCTTCCGATCCCCTCAAAGGCGACCGTAGATGGTCAGTCCGTGGCGTCCTTCTGGGAAATGGGGCGGTGGCGGCTCTTGCCGTACCACGCGCCGCCGTGGGTGCTCAGCGCCATCAGCTCATGGTCGCCGCGGGAGTTGCCGTAGGCCCACAGCCCATCCGGTTCGATGCCGTCGAGCCACGCCTGTAGCCGCAGCGCCTTCTCGGGCCCCCGCACGTTGGGTCCGGTCAGGCGGCCGGTGAGACGCCCGTCGTCGCCCACCTCGAGGCCGACACCGATGACGTGGTCGAAGCCGTGGGTGGCGGCGAAGGGCTCCAGGTAAGCGAGCAGCGAGGCCGACACGATCACCAGCTCGTGGCCTTCTCGGCGGTGCCAGTCAACCCGCTGCTGGGCCTCGGGGCGAAGCCGCCGGGGCAGGGTGGCGGCGTAGCGGCGGCCCTCCTCGGTCACCCGCTCGGCCTGGTCCCCGGCGAACAGGCGGCCCAGCAACTGCTCCTTGGTGGTGTCACGGTGGTGGGCACCGGGCGTCGATGGACGAGCGCGAGCGGCGGCGGCTTGGGTGGCCACGGCGGTGACGGCCCCGGCCACCCGCCGCCGGCCGCACGCCTGCACCAGGAAGCCGATCAGGGTGTCCCGCCGGGTCAGCGTGCCGTCGAAGTCGAAGGCGGCGATCCGTCTTCCGGCCATGGCGGAACGCTAGATGACGGCCTGGAGGGCACCGTCGAGGTCGGGGTGGGAGAACCGGAAGCCGTTGGCCTCTAGCACCGCCGGCGCCACCCGTTGGCTGGCGAACAGCAGCGATCCGGCCAGGTCACCGATGCCCAGGGGGACCTTGGCGACGAGCCGCGGGATGCGCAGGAAGGTGGGCCGGCGCACGGCCCGCCCTAGCGCCGTGGTGAACTCGGCGTTGGTCACCGCTGCAGGCGCAGCCACGTTCACAGGACCGGAGACGTCGTGGTCGATCAAGAACCGGATGGCAGCGACCTCGTCGTCCAGGCTCACCCAACTCAGCCACTGCCGGCCCGATCCGGCGGGGCCACCCAGCCCGAGCTTGAAGATCGGCAGTTGGGTGGCCAGTGCGCCCCCCTTGCCGCTGAGCACGACGCCGCTGCGTAGGTGGGCCACCCGGATGCCCGCCTCTTCGGCCAGCGCGGTGGACGCCTCCCAGTCCTTGCAGACGCCGGCCAGGAAGTCGTGGCCCAGGCCGGAGGTCTCGGTCAGGACGTGGTCACCGCGGTCGCTGCCGTAGATGCCGATGGCCGAACCGCTCACCAGCACCTTCGGCTTCTGGTCGAGACCAGCGATCGCGCCCGATAGCAAGGTGGTCCCCTGGGTGCGGCTGTCGTGGATGCGTCGCTTCCGCTCCTCGGTCCAGCGCCCGCTGGCGATGCCCTCGCCGGCCAGGTGGACGACGGCATCGACACCCTCGAGCCCGGCGGCGTCGATGCGGCCGGCGTCCAAGTCCCACGTCACCGCGCCGGCGCCCCCACCGGACCGGACCACTGGGCGCACGGAGTGGCCGTCAGCCGCAAGTGAGGCGGCGAGCGCCTTCCCGATGAGACCGTGCGAACCGGTGATGGCTACGTCCATGTCCGCATCCTGGCAGCGGCGCCACCGTTAGCGTCGGCTCGAACCGGACAAACCGTCCCTGACCGTGGAGGAGCGCTCGTGCTCGAAGACTTCAAGAAGTTCGTCTTTCAGGGCAATGTGATCGACCTGGCCATAGCGGTGATAATCGGCGCCGCCTTCAAGGCTGTGATCGACAGCCTGGTCAACGACATAATCTTCCCGGTCATCGGCGCGCTGGTGGGCAAGCCCAGCTTCACCGACTTGACCTTCGACTTGGGCGACGGCGTGGTGAAGTACGGCAGCTTCATCACCGTGCTCGTCAACTTCCTGCTCATCGCCGCCGCCCTATTCGTCATCGTCAAGTCCTACGAGGCCATGCAGGCCCGCCGCGGCAAGCAGGTCGAGGCAGCCACTCCCAGCGACGAGGTCGTGCTGCTGACCGAGATCCGCGACGGCCTCCGCGCCCAGCGCTGAGCTTCGGGCTAGACCGCCAGGCGGCGCGACAGGTCGCTGCGGAGGACCTGGTCGGGGTCGACCTTGGCGCGGATGCCGCGCCACTCGTCGAGCCGGGGGTACATGACAGGGAGCAGGGCGGGGTCCAAGCGGCTGTCCTTGGCCAGGTAGATGCGGCCACCCACCTCGGCGACGGTCCGGTCGAGCCGGTCGAACAGGGCGCTGAACTCGGGCTGACCGGCGGGCAGGTCGACCGTCAGAGTCCAGCCCGGCAAGGGGAACGACAGCAGGCCCGGGTTGGCCGCCCCGAACCGCTTGAGCACGTTGACCGCCGACGGACATCGCGCCGCGCTGAGCTGGTGAACGATGGAGCGCAACGTCTCCTCGGCCCCGAACGGCACCACGCACTGCCATTGAAGGAACCCGGGGGGCCCGTACAAGCGGTTCCACTGGCCGACGCCATCCAACGGGTGCCAGAAGGCCGGGATGCTGACCAGGTGCCCGCGCCGTCGCCGGGGTGACTTGCGGTACCAGAGCCCGTTGAAGGCCCGCACCGTGGCGACATTGACCAGCTTGGACGGGGCGACTGGCGGCATGGTGACCCGGACCTCACCGCGGTAGGCCAGCGCATTCTGGCGGCGCCGGGAGGGAAGGGCGTCGAGGGGAGCGAAGGAGCCCCTGTCGAGGATGGCCCGTCCCACCGACCGTCCGGTGGCCATGATGTCGATCCATGCGACCGAGTACGGGTAGCGGTCGTCACCCTCTTGCATGAGGGCCATGACGTCGTCGAGGTTGCCGGTGCGGTCGGTGTCGACCGACAGCAGGGAGGTCTCGATGGGCTGCATCTGGATGGTGGCGTCGAGGATGACGCCGGTGAGCCCGAGGCCTCCGGCGGTGGCCCAGAACAGGTCGGGGTCGTCCTCAGGTTTGACCACGATCACGCCGTTGGCCGGCGTGGCGAGGGTGATCGAACGGACGTGGTTGCACCAGGAGCCGGACGCGTGGTGGTTCTTGCCGTGGATGTCGTTGGCGATGGCGCCGCCGACGGTCACGTACCGGGTGCCCGGCGACACCGGCACGAACCAGCCGAGGGGCACCAGCCAGGTCATGAGCTGGGCGAGGCTGGTGCCGGCGTCGACGGTGGCCACCCCAGTATCCAGGTCGATGGAGCGCAGCCGGGACACGCCGGTGGTATCGATGACCCGACCGCCGGCGTTCTGGGCCACGTCGCCGTAGCTGCGACCGAGGCCCCGGGCCAGCACCCCCCGCCGGTCGGGATCCTGCAAGGCGGCGACCAGTTCTTCGGGCGACTCCGGCGACCACACCTCGGCAGCGCTGGGCGCGGTCCGACCCCAACCGGTCAATGCCCGGCGGTGACGCTCCACTAGTGCGGGCCTGGCGTGACGAGGATGCCGATGCCGAAGACCGCCACCCACAGGATCCCGAAGACCATGAGCGGGCGGTCCTTGAACAACAGGTCCTCGGGCGCGCCTCCCTCGCCGTTGTCGACCAGCAGGGCGTAGCGCAGGATGGCCATGGCGAACGGCACGATCGACAGCTGGAACCACGGCCCGTGGTAGTTGTGCAGCGCAGTGGCCTTGTCGGACTTGTCAAAGGCCCACAAGCAGTAGGCCACCAGCATCACACCGGTGGTGACCGAACGGAGGTAGGCCAGGTAGCCGGCCGAGTACAGGCCGAGCGTGGAGCGGACCTCGGCCGCCCCTTCGCCCATGGTGAGTGACTCCGAGTGACGCTTGCCCACCACCACGAAGAGGGCGGCGAAGGACGTGACGATGAAGAACCAGTTGGAGATGTCGACCTTGGTGGCTGCCGCCCCCCCGATGGCTCGCAGCACGAACCCCGCCGCCACCGCCACGATGTCGACCACGGCCACGTGTTTCCACCAGAACGTGTAGGTGGTGGTCATCAGCACGTAGCCGGCCACCACCACCGACAGCTCCCAGCGGGCGGTCAGTCCCAGCGCGATGCCCGCGACGATCAGCAACCCGCCCAGCACCCGGGCCAGACCCACTGGAATCTCACCGGCGGCGATGGGCCGGAAGCGCTTCTTGGGGTGCAGCCGGTCGGCTTCGACGTCGCTGGCGTCGTTCAGGTAGTACGTCCCGCTGGCCGCCAGGCAGAACGCCACAAAGGCGATGCAGGCGCGGAGCAGCTCCTGGCCGGACCCGAGGGACCCGGCGGCTCCGGGAGCGGCGAACACCAGCACGTTCTTGACCCATTGCTTGGGCCGCGCCTCCACCAGCAGGGCCCGGGGCAGCGACCGCGGTTTGCGCGCCGTCCCGGCTGGGATCTCCGGCGCTGGAGTGCCGGCGAGCTTCGCCTGCTGCATCTCGAGCTCGTCGCGCGCCACCAGATCAGGTTACGAGAGCCGGAGGCACTGGCAGGAACTTCGCCTGGGCCGACCGATCACAAGTGTTCGACGTTGGGGCCGGACACGCAGCGGCGGGTGTCAAGCACGTAGCTGGCGTGTTGTACGACGAGATCGAGGTCGAACAGGTCATGGTCGACGAGCACTACCACGGCATCGGCGGCGGCGATCGCCTCGACCGTCAGCGCTACCCGGTCGACCTTGGTGTGGCTGTGCTCCAGCGACACGTGTGGGTCGGCGGCCACCACCTGGGCGCCCAGAGCAACCAGGCGTCGGGCGACGGTGGTGGCGGGCGACTCCCGGTCGTCGCCAGTGTTGCGCTTGTAGGCCAGTCCGAGAGCAGTATGCGCCGGCCCTTCACCGACAACTCCCGCTCGTTGAGCGCGGCGGTGAGGCGGCGCACCACGTAATCGGGCATGTGGTCATTGACGTCGTTGGCCAGTTCGACGAAGCGAAAGGCGTGACCGAGCGAGCGGCGGACCCGCCACGACAGGTATGAGGGGTCTATGGGCAGGCAGTGGCCGCCGGCACCAGGACCGGGGGCGAAGCGCATGTAGCCGAACGGTTTGGTCGAGGCGGCGTCGATCGCCTCCCACACGTCGATGCCCATGTCGTTGGCGAACATGGCGAGCTCGTTTACCAACGCGATGTTGACGTGCCGGAACGTGTTCTCCAGCAGCTTGGTCAGTTCAGCTTCCTTGGGGCTCGACACCGCCACGGTTTGGTCGACCAACCGGTCGTAGAAGGCCTGCACCTGGCGAAGCGACGACTCGCCCACGCCGGACACGACCTTTGGTGTGGTCTCGAAGGTCCAGGTTCGGTTGCCGGGATCTATGCGTTCGGGGCTGTAGCCAAGCGAGAAGTCGACGCCGGCTTCCAGACCGGTCCGGGCTTCGAGGATGGGGGCGACCAGTTCCTCGGTCGTGCCGGGATAGGTGGTCGACTCCAGGATCACACAAGCACCCGCTTGGAGATGCTCGGCCAATGCCTCGGCCGAGCGCTCGATGTAGCTGAGGTCCGGCACGCCCTCTCGTAGCGGCGTCGGCACCGAGATCACCGCGATGTCGAAGCCGGCGACGTCGGACATGTCGGTACTCGGCAGGTAGCGGCCGGTGGCCAGGGCGCGCGCCAGACGGTCATCGGGGACGTCCTCTACGAAGGACTCCCCGCTGGCCAGGCGCTTCACCCTGTCGACGTCGACGTCGAGACCCACGACCCGATACCCCACATCGCAGGCTCGCATGGCCACGGGAAGACCGACGTAGCCCTGCCCGACGACGATGACCTTCTCCACCACTGCCGCCTCGTGTCGCTGGCCGTGGTCCACCGTCAGCGGTCGGACAGCTTGCGCCACAGGGGGCGGGGGACGAGCTTGAGCACCCCGAAGAGGTAACGCAGCATTGCCGGCGCCCACACCGTGTGACGGCCCTTGCGGAGCCCGTCGATGATGGCGTCGGCCACCACTTCGGGCGTGGTGGCGAACGGCCCGTCCTCCATGCCCTCGGTCATGCGGGTGCGAACGAAGCCCGGGCGCACGACCATGACCCGGGCGCCCGATCGCTGCAGCGAGTCGCCGAGCCCCTGGGCGAAGGCGTCGAGCCCGGCTTTGGAAGAGCCGTAGACGAAGTTGTCCTTCCGGGCCCGCTCGCCCGCCACCGAGGACAGGACCACCAGCGTGCCGTGGCCCTGCTGCTTCAACCGGGTCGCCGCCGCCAGCCCGCTTGACACCGCTCCTACAAAGTTGGCCGAGACGGCCCGGGCGGCGGCGGTGGGATCAGCGTCGAACTCGGCCTGGTCGCCGAGCACGCCAAAGGCCAGGAGCACCACGTCGATGTCCTCGTGGGTGTCGAACACCTCGCCGATCAGCTTGGGGTGGGAGTCGGTGTCCAGGGCGTCGAAGGCAACGGTGTCGACGGTGGCGCCGCTCTGGCGCAGCTCCTGGGCGGCGGTTTCCATGTTCTCGGGGGATCGACCGGCCAGCACGACGGTCCGGCAGCGGTCACCGACCATCTTGCGCACCGTCGTAAGGGCGATCTCCGAGTTCCCGCCAAGGACCAGGACGGACTGCACGGCGCCGAGCGCGTCTTGCATCAGGAGTGCTCCTTGGCGGGCCGGTGAGAGGAGGACTGATCCTAGAGGGGCCGAGCTCGATGGTCGGGGCGACCGCCGCTGCGTGCCGTCAGCGTTGCCAGAGGAGCACCTGGGCGGTAAAAGCGACCAGGATGGCCATGCCGCACAACAAGGCGGCCACGATCAACTTCCTGGTGCTCATCAGACGCATTATGGCGAGCACCTGCGGTGCTCGCTTGTCGCCGGTTCGCTGGCGCTCACGACGTCGACCTCGCTGGGCCGGTTGAGATAAAGCGGTACGGTCCAGAACATGGCTGAGGAGTACGACGTTGTCATCATCGGGGGAGGGCCGGGGGGTTATGCGGCCGCGCTGTACGGCGCCGCCGCCGGGCTGAACATCGCCATGGTCGAGAAGGACAAGGTGGGCGGGACGTGCCTGCACCGGGGCTGCATCCCGGCCAAGGAGTTGCTCGAGACCGCTCACGTCTTCCGCACCGTCGCCGGGGCCAAGGAGTTCGGGGTGCAAGCCGAGCAGCCCAGCCTCGACTTCAGCGCCACCATGGACCGCAAGGCCAAGGTCATCGACGGGTTGTTCAAGGGGCTTCAAGGGCTGCTCAAGGCTCGCAAGGTCACCACCCTCGACGGCACCGGCACACTCGGCCGCGGCAACACCGTCACCGTCACTGGCGCCGCCGGCAGCACCACCGAGGTCACCGGCCGGCACGTGGTCCTGGCTGCCGGATCGGTGCCCCGGACGATCCCCGGCTTCGATGTCGACAGCCGCTACGTGTTCACCTCCGACGAGGTGTTCGAGATGACGTCGGTGCCGGGCCGGGTGGCGGTGATCGGTGGCGGCGCCATCGGCTGCGAGTTCGCCTCCATGTTGAGCGACCTGGGCAGCGAGGTCACCGTGCTCGAAGCCCTCCCCCAGGCGCTCCCCGGTGTCGACAAGGACGTGGTCGACCAGGTGCTGCGTTCTTTCAAGCGGCGGGGCATAAACGTCCGCACCGGGGTGAAGGTGACCGGCCACGAGCCGGGCGACGGCGGCACGGTCGTGGCCTTTGGCGAGAACGACTCGGTCACCGTCGACGCCGTGGTGGTGTCGGTGGGCCGCCGGCCCCTCTCCGACAGCCTCGGCCTGGGCGACACCGGGGTGAAGGTCGATGATCGCGGTTTTGTCGACGTGGACCAGTACTGCCGCACGACGGTTGACGGCGTGTTCGCGGTCGGCGACGTGGTCGCCACACCTGGCTTGGCCCACGTCGGCTTTGCCGAAGCCATCCTCGTCATCAAGCAGATCCTGGGCGAACCGGCCGCCCCGGTCGACTACGGCCGCGTGCCTTGGTGCATCTACTCCCATCCCGAGGTCGCCTTTGCCGGCTACTCCGAGCAGGGCGCCAAGGACGCCGGGTTCGACGTGGTCATCAGCAAGCACCGGTGGATGGGCAACAGCCGCGGCCTGATCATCGGCGAGACAGAGGGTCTGATGAAGGTGATCGCCGAGAAGGGCGCCGACGGCCAGGCCGGGCGCATCCTGGGGGTTCACATGGCCGGGCCGTGGGTCACCGAGCAGCTCGGTCAGGGGTACCTGGCCGTCAACTGGGAGGCCACCGTGGAGGAGGTCGCCCAGTTCATCCAGCCCCACCCGTCTCTGTCGGAGAACTTCGGCGAGACGATCCTGTCCCTCACCGGGCGCGGCCTGCACGGCTGACCCGGTCCCGGCAAGCAAAGGAAACCCCGATGGCTGACATCGAGATGCCCCAACTGGGCGAGACCGTCACCGAAGGCACCATCACCCAGTGGTTCAAGTCGGTGGGCGACCACGTAGACGAGGACGAGGTCCTGTTCGAGGTCTCCACCGACAAGGTCGACTCCGAGGTCCCGTCACCGGTCGGTGGCTACCTGGCCGAGATCCTGGTCGCGGAAGGCGACACCGTCGACGTCGGCACCAAGCTGGCGGTCGTCTCCGACTCTCAGCCCGACGGTGACAGCGGCGGCTCGGCGGCGGCGGAGACCGGCACCCAGCCAGAATCCGCCGAAACCGGCGGCGACGCCCAGTCCGACCAGCAGCCGGCGCCCGAACCCGAGCCGGAACCCGAGCCCGCGCCCGAGCCAGAGCCAGCCACGGCCGTCGGGGAGAGCCAAGCGCCGGATGCATCCGGCCAGGAGCCCACCACCGCCGAGTCCTCCGGCGCCGTCGACACCCCGGGCGGAGGCCAGGACCACACCGCCGCCGAGGCCGGCCAGAGCCAGGGCGGCTCGCCGATGCTGCTGTCACCGGTCGTGCGGCGGCTGGTCGACGAGAACAACGTCGACCTCAGCAAGATCACCGGCTCCGGCCCGGGCGGTCGCATCACCCGCTCCGATGTCCAGCACGCCATCGAAGGGGATGGATCGCGGGTCCAAGAGCAGGCGCCGGCGGCCAAGGCAGCACCGGCTCCGGCGCCGGCGCAACCGGCGCGTGAACCATCAACACCAGCGCCGGCCGCCGCCGCCGCGCCGGCCGCGCCAGCCGGCGGCCAGGACGACGTCGAACCCTTGAACAACATCCGGCGTCGCACCGCCGAGCACATGGTCCGTTCCCAGGCAACGTCGGCCCACGTCTACTCCGTGGTCGAGGTCGACTTCGAGGCGGTGGATCGGGTGCGGGCGGCTCACAAGGCGCAGTTCAAGGCCGACGAGGGCATCAGCCTCACCTATCTGCCCTTCGTCTCCCGCGCCCTCATCGACGCCCTGGCCGAGTTCCCCCACCTGAACGCCAGCGTGGGCGACGGTGAGTTGATCGTGCACAAGGACGTCAACCTCGGCATCGCCGTCGACCTGACCGGCCAAGGCCTGATCGTGCCGGTCATCCACCAGGCCCAGGACATGCGGCTGCGCGCCATCGCCCGCAAGGTGTCCGAGCTGGCCGACCGGGCCCGCAACAAGAAGCTCTCGGCCGATGACATCACCGGGGGCACCGTCACCATCTCCAACAACGGTGGCGCCGGCACCTTCTCCACCACCGCCATCATCAACCAGCCCCAGGTCATGGTGCTGTCCACCGAGGGCGTGTCTCGCAAGCCGGTGGTGGTCACCGACGCCTCCGGCGCCGAGGCCATCGCCGTCCACTCGGTCGGCAACCTGACCTTGGGTTGGGACCACCGGGCCTTTGACGGCGCCTACGCCGGTGCCTTCCTCGCCCGCATCCGCGACGTGCTGGAGACCCGCGACTGGCAAGCCGAGCTGTAGCCGCATGTTGCACGTCCGCTGGCTGGGACGGGTCCGATACCAGGACGCCCACGCCCTGCAAGCCGGTCTGCGGGGACACTCGCCGGGAGACCACCTCCTGCTGCTCGAACACCCGCCCACGTACACCTTGGGGGTACGGGCCGACTCCGCTCACGTCCTGGTCGACCCCGCCACGGTCGGGGCCGAGCTGGTTCACACCGACCGGGGCGGCGACGTCACCTACCACGGCCCCGGCCAGCTGGTCGGGTACCCGATCCTGAGCCTGGCCGGCAAGGGCGGCGGCACCGTTCCCGACACCCCGGCCTACGTCCGCACCGTCGAGCAACTGGTGATCGACACGCTGGCAGACGTGGGCCTGCCCGACGCCAGCCGCCTGCCCGGCTATCCCGGGGTCTGGGTTGGCACCGAAGGACCCAGTCCCCGCAAGATCTGCGCCATCGGGGTTCGGATCGTCCGGGGGCGCACCATGCACGGCTTCGCCCTCAACGTCGAACCCGATCTGGCCATGTTCGGCCACATCGTTCCTTGTGGCATCGCCGACCCTGACAAGGCGGTCACCTCGCTGGCCGCCGAAGGGGTTCACGTCTCCATGCGTCAAGTGGTCGACGCCTACGTCGCCCGGGCGGTGGGACAGTGGGGCGGGGCCCGGTGGGACCGCCACGACGTGGTCTGGCGCCAGCGGGCGGACGACCTGTCGCCGTTCAGCCGCGGCGCCGGCCCCGGCGCGGTCACCAGTCAACGGCTCGAACGAGCTGCGGACCCCGCGCCTGTCAGTGGAGACGGCACGTCGGTGCGCCTCCGGGGGCGGCTGGCCGAAGCCGGAGTATTGGCCGGCGTGGCCATCGCCGATCGCAAGCCGGCGTGGATGCGGGCCCCGGTCAGCATCGGGCCCGACTACCTGCGGCTCAAGAAGACCATGCGCCAGCTCAACCTGGTCACGGTCTGCGAGGAAGCCGGCTGCCCCAACATCTTCGAGTGCTGGGCCGACGGCACCGCCACCTTCATGATCAACGGCGAGCGCTGCACGCGAGCCTGCGGGTTCTGCCTGGTCGACACGCGCCACCCCGACGCCCTCGACGCCGGCGAGCCGGAGCGGGTGGCGGAGGCGGTCGAACGCCTGGGACTGGCCTACGCGGTGGTCACCGCGGTGGCTCGCGATGATCTGCCCGACGGCGGCGCCCCCGCTTTCGTCAGCACCGTCGAAGCCATCCGCCGGCGCACGCCGGGGGTGAACGTGGAGGTGCTGATCCCCGACTGCAAGGGCGAGCCAGAACCGCTGGAAGCGATCTTCGGGGCGCGGCCCGACGTATTGAACCACAACATCGAGACGGTGTCCCGGCTGCAGCGCGCCGCCCGCCCGTCGGCCTCCTACGCCCGCAGCCTCGCCGTGCTGGCCCGGGCCAAGGCGGTCGGGCTGACCACCAAGTCGAGCCTCATCGTGGGAATGGGCGAGACCCATGACGAGGTGGTGGCCACCCTGCACGACCTGCGCGGCGTCGGCGTCGACATCGTCACCGTCGGCCAGTACTTGCGGCCCACGTCCCACCACCTGCCGGTGGCCCGGTGGTGGACACCGGCCGAGTTCGACCGCATCAAGCATCAAGGAGAAGCCATGGGCATCGCCCACGTCGAAGCTTCGCCCCTAACCCGATCGAGCTACCACGCCCGCCAGGCGGCGGGCTCCGTCACACTTCGGCCGGCAACCTCCGGTCGCTGGCCGAAAGAGTGAAATGCATCACGCCGTCAGCCACGGGGGACTTCCGGAAGAGCTTCTTGTCCCGGGAGTAGCTCTGGGTGTTGACCCAGGGGTCACGGTCACCCTGCTTGGGCAGCCGGGGCATGACCCGCTGCATGTAACCGGCGGAGAAGTCGTCGATCCACGGTCGCTGGTGCATGTCGCGATCCGACGGCCGCAGCCTCGGCGTGCACACGTTGGTGCCTGTCTCGGCCATGTGGTTGAGCAGCCGGCAGACGTACTCGGCGATCAGGTCGGCCCGCAGCGTCCACGAGGCGTTCACGTAGCCGAACGACGACGCCAGGTTCGGGATGTCCGAGTAGGCCATGCCCTTGTAGGTCCAGGTCTTGGAGAAGTCCAGCTGCTCGCCGTCGATGAAGAAGTCCATCTCTCCCAACGTCACCAGCTGCAGACCGGTGGCAGTAACGATGATGTCGGCCTCCAGTCCCCGGCCCGATAGCAGCTTGATGCCGCTCTCGGTGAAGGTGTCGATGTGGTCGGTCACCACCGACACGCGGTCGGTGCGGATGGCTTCGAACAGGTCGGCGTTGGGAATGAGGCAGAGCCGCTGATCCCAGGGGTTGTAGCTGGGGGTGAAGTGGGTCATGTCGTATTCGGGGCCCAGCTCTTTGCGGACCATGTCCAGGATCTGCTTCTTCACCTTGTCCGGATCAGTCCGGGTCTTCTTGTAGATGGTCTCGGCCAGGTAGGTGTTCTTGCGGCGGGTTATCCCGTAGGCGACCTTGCCGGGCAGCACCCGGCGCAGCTGGTTGGCGATGACGTCCTGCTCGGGTCGGGAGACCACGTAGGTCGGCGACCGCTGGAGCATCGTGACGTGGCCGGCCTGCTTGGCCATGGCCGGCGCCAAGGTCATGGCCGTGGCTCCCGAGCCGATGATGACCACCCGCTTGCCCTTGTAGTCGAGGTCTTCGGGCCACTTCTGGGGGTGGATCACCTCACCGGTGAAGCGCTCGCGGCCCGGGAACTCCGGGGTGTAGCCCTCCCGGTAGCTGTAGTACCCGGAGCACATGTACAGGTAGTTGCAGGTGTAGGTGACGGTCTCGCCAGTGTCCTTGCGGCGTGCGGTGACGGTCCAGGTGGAGGTGTCGCTCGACCACTCGGCGGTGGTCACCCGGTGCTGGTAACGGATGCGCTGGTCGATGCCGAACTGGGCGGCGGTCTCGCGCAAGTAGGCCAAGATCGACGGCCCGTCGGCGATCGACTTGGCCGCTGTCCACGGCTTGAAGCTGTAACCCAGGGTGTGCATGTCACTGTCGGAACGGACCCCCGGGTACCGGAACAGGTCCCACGTGCCGCCCAGATCCGCCCGTCCCTCCAAGATGAGGTACGAGCGGTCCGGGCACATGGTCTGCAGGTGGTACCCGGCGCCGATGCCGGAGATCCCGGCCCCGACCACCAGCACGTCGACGTGTTCAACCGCGGCCATCGGCGGCTCCTTCTACTCGCTTTACAACCGGGCTATCGCTCGACCAGTCACCGTACCGGCCCGTGTCAGCCGTCGATCACGACCATTGAGTGGTCGGCGCAGTTGAGAGGTTCGGGGCCGGCGTCAGTGGCGATCACGATGTCCTCCAGGCGGATTCCCCAGCGGCCTTCGACGTAGATGCCGGGTTCGATGGAGAAGGCGTGGCCGGCGGTCAGCAGGTCGCGGTTGCCGGCCACGATGTAGGGGTCCTCGTGCTCCTCCACGCCGATGCCGTGGCCGGTGCGGTGGAAGAACCGGGCGCCGTGGCCGGCGTCGGTGATGATGCGGCGGGCGGCGGCGTCGACGTCCTCGCAGGCCGCACCAACTCGGGCGGCGGACACCGCCGCCGCTTGGGCTTCGCGCAGGACGGCGTACTGCTCGACCAGTTCGGCCGGCGGTTCGCCGACGTGCACACAGCGGGTGATGTCCGAGCAGTAGCCGACGCCGTCGGGGCCGAGCATGGTGCCGCCGAAGTCGCACAGCACCACCTGGCTCGGCTCGATGACGCGACCGGCGGCCTCGTGATGCGGGCTGGCGGCGTTGGAGCCGGCGGCGACGATGGCGAAGTTCACCCGATGGTGACCTTCGGCCACGAGCCGCCGGCCCAGGTCGGCGGAGACCTCGGCCTCGGTTCGTCCGACCAGCGCCATCTCGCCTGATTGGAGCTGGGCCGCCACCCGGTCGGCGGCGGAGGCGGCCAGGCGCAGGGCTTCGACCTCGACCTGATCCTTGACTGCCCGCAGCGGCCCGATGATCTCGCCGGCCCGGCGGAAAGCAGTGGCGGGGAGCGCCCGCTGGAGCTCGACCAGGAACCGAGCCCAGGTGCGGTCACCGATGGCGGCGGTGACCGCCGGACCCACCAGCCCAGCGACGAGCGCCACCGGGTCCTCGATCTCGTCCCATGCCACCAGCTCGAACTGGTCCGGTCGCTCGGTGACGCGAGGCGCTTCGAGGCGCGGAACGACCAGCCGGGCCGGCCCATCCACCGGCAGCACCAGCATGGTGAGCCGTTCCAGAGCCATGGCCTCGTAACCGGTCAACCACCGCAGCTCGGGACCGACCGACAGCAGCGTCACATCGACGCCGGACGCCGCCATCGCCTGCCGGACCCGGTCGAGCCGGTTCATGCGGTGGGGATCGTCCGCGGGACGGCAGGCAGGCCGTCGATGCTCTCGGCGTTCTTCCCCGCCCGGTAAGCGTCGAGTTGCTCCTCGCCCTCTCGCTCAGCCCACTGCTGCAGCGTCGGGCGTTCGCCGACGACCTCCATGAACGGCACCGCATATCCGCACGACGTGTGGATCCGCTCGAGCTCCAGCACGATGATCGAGCGGGTCCCCGGCAACTCCTCGAACTTCGCCGCCAAATCGTCCCATTCCCCGTCGCCGGGGAACACCGGCCGGCCCGTTCCGAACAACCGCAGGATGCGCGGCGGCCCCGAGAAGGCGCAGAACATGATGGTGAGCCGCCCGTTCTGGCGCAGGTGGGCGATGGTCTCGGCGCCGCTGCCGGTGAGGTCCAGGTAGGTGACCCGCTTCGGCCCCAGCACCCGGAACGAGTCGTAGCCCTTGGGTGACAGGTTGACGTGCCCGTCCGGCCCGTTGGGTGCCGAGGCCACGAAGAACACCGGCTGCTCGGCGATCCAACTGATGAGGCCGGCGTCGAGCTCTTTCAGGACCTTGGCCATGCAGCGAGTCTGCCGTGCTTATGGCAACCACCTGCGGCGCTTGCTTCCAGCTACGCCGCGCCTCGGCGGGCCAGGACTACGGGGACGGTCTTGGCCAGGATGGCCAGGTCGGTGGTCAACGACCAGTTGTCGACGTAGTAGAGGTCGAGGCGGGTGTAGTCCTCGAAGCTCGACTCGCTGCGGCCGTTCACCTGCCACATGCCGGTGATGCCGGGCTTGACCCGCAGGCGCTGGCTGAGCAGCGGGTCCCACGCCTCGGTCTCGTGCGGCAGCGCCGGCCGGGGGCCGACCAGGCTCATCTCGCCCTTGAGGACGTTGACCAGCTGGGGGATCTCATCGATCGAGGTGGTGCGCAGCAAGCCGCCGACCCGGGTGACCCGAGGGTCTCGCTTCATCTTGAACAGCGGACCGTCGGCTTCGTTCTGGGCAAGCAGGTCGACCATCTGGTCCTCGGCGTCGACCACCATGGAACGGAGCTTGAGCACCTGGAAGGGCTTGCCGTTGCGCCCCACCCGGGTTTGGTGGAAGACGACCGGTCCTCGTGAGTTGAGCTTGATGGCGATGGCGGCCACGAGCACGAAGGGGGCGGTCAGGGCCAACGCGGCGGCGGCGCCCAGGATGTCGAAGCTCCGCTTGAACGAAGCCCGCCACCCGCTGCGCAACACGGGCTCCACGTACACGACGGGGAACCGGCCCAGCGGCCGCACCGTGAGGCGGTGCGAGGCGATGTCGCGCAGGGTGGAGCTGAGCTCGACGTGGATGCCTTCGTCCAGCAGGTCGCGCGCCAAGCGGTTGGTGATGTCGCTCTCGACGGCGCTGGCCGCCACGATCACACTCGCCCCGCGGTGGCGGCGCACGATGTCGGCGGCGTCGTCGAAGCCTCCGAGGCGGGCGATCCCCGGGACCGGCTCGACCTGGCGAGGGTCGTCGCCGACGAAGCCCAGGACGCGGTACCCGAGCCATGGGTCGGACTGCAGCATGGCGGCCAGCTCGCGCGCTTCGGGGTTGGTGCCGGCTATCACCACGTGGCGGAGCAGCCGCCCGGCGCCCCGCAGCGAGGCGAAGATCCGGCGGGCCACCTCCCGTTCGACCATCACCAACGAGACGCTCAACACAAAGGTCAGCACCACGCCCGAGCGCGGTGCCAGGTACCCGAAGGCGTTACCTATCACCAGGCCCAGCAAGCTGCCGAGGAGGGCGGCATTGACGACCCGGCGAAACTCGTCGATCCGGCGGGCGATGAATCGGGTGTTGTAGAGGTGCTGGTGGGTGAAGATCACCAGCCACCCGGCAAGCGTCGACAACGAGATGACCAGCTGCTGCTCGGCAGCACCTCCCACCCCGGCGTCGATGAGAGCGTCCTGGAGGAGGTAGGTCGCCAGCATGGCCAGGGCGACGGCGGCGGTGTCGGCGCCCATCAGCACGAGCTTGGGCTTCAGACGGTTACCGCTATCGCCCGCCGGCTGGGCACGGTTGGCCTTGCGCTCGGCTTCGGGCTGGTGCCGCGGATCGGCGGTAGCGGGGGCGGCGGTGGAGGGTAGGGCGGTCATGGTGAGGGTCTGCGCACCTCCGCTACCGGCGCGGCCTTGCGGTGACGCAGAGTAGTGGCCGATTGCGATAAGCGGCAATGGTGCCGTGCGCCTATCGGCAGGGGCAACGGCGTCGATAGGGCTGCGACCCTCGGAGGGGCCAGGCGGCCTGCCCGTACCATCTCCCCGCTATGTCCTTGCCCCGCCGCCGCACCGTGTTGAAGATCCTGGCCGGCGTGGCCATCGCCTGGCTGGCGGCGGTTGCCGTGGTCCTGATCCTGGCTCGTCACTCCGCTGAGCAGGGCCTGGAACGGGTCCGGGCGGTGCGGAAGGGCGCGACGGTCGAGCAGGTGCTGGACGCCCACACCGGTTCCGAGTTACGGCGCGCCGCGGGCGACCTGAAGGCGGCCCAGAGCTGGTCGGGCAACCCGGTGCTGGCCCCCCTGCGGTGGCTGCCGGTGGTCGGTCGCCAGGTGGACAGCGGCCGGCACCTCAACCACGCCGCCCGCCGGTCGGTCGAGATAAGCGTCGAGACACTGGACCAGCTCCGGTCGGTTGCCGACCGGCTTGCGCCGCGGGGCGAGGGGCGGGTGCGGCTCCTGGACCAGGTCAACCGCCTGGTGAAGCGGGCCGAGGGAAGCCTTCGAGCCGTCGATCCGGGCTCGGGACAGGGCCTCATCGGGCCGCTCGACCATGCCCACCGCACCTTTCTGTCGGAGCGGTCGGCCGCCCTCGATGGGCTGGTCAGGGCCGATGATCTCACCACCGCTCTCAGCCACTTGTTGAAGGGGCCGTCGCGCTACCTGCTGGTGGGCGCCAACAACGCTGAGATGCGCGCTGGCTCGGGGATGTGGTTGAGCGCCACGACCCTCGACACCGATCGGGGTTCGCTGACCCTCGGCCCGGTGCGGCCCACCGACGACCTGGTCGTGCCGAGGGGGAAGGTCCCGGTGACCGACGCCGACCTGGCCCGCAACTGGTCGTTCCTCGACCCCGGCCATGACTTCCGCCAGATGGCGCTCACCCCCAGATTCCCCGTCAGCGCCGAGCAGGCGGCTCGGCTCTGGGCCGCCCAGCCCGGCAACACGCCGGTCAGCGGGGTGCTGGTGGTCGACATCGACGGGGTGCGGGCGCTGTTGCGGGTGGTCGGGCCGGTGACGGTGGGCGGCGTCAAGTACGAAGCAGCCAACCTTCGCCAGCGGCTCCTGCGCGACCAGTACGCGACCTACAACGGGGATCAGCAGGCCCGCAAGGACGCCCTCGGTGACGTGGCCCGCGCCACCTTTGATCGACTCGAGCGGGGAGGGTGGAAGGCCTCGAAGCTGGTCGGCGAGCTGTCGCTCGCAGTTCAGGGGCGGCACTTGCTGGTGTGGTCGGCAGACCCGGTCGAGCAACGGGGCTGGCGGGCTGTATCGGTCGACGGGCGGCTGCAGCGGTCTTCGCTGGCCGTCTCCCTGCTCAACCGGGGCGGCAACAAGCTCGATGCCTACGTGGACCAGACGGTGAAGGTCCGCACCGACACCAAAGGTCCTGACACCGCCGTGACCGTGCAGGTCGAGCTACACAACCGGGCGCCGGCCGGGCTCCCCGCCTATGTGGCCGGCGGCCCCCAGGCGGGGGCGGGTCTCCAACCGGGGGAGTACGGCGGGATCCTGGTGGTCAACGTGCCAGGCGGGGCGGGAGCGGTGACCATGACGGGGGGGCAGTACCTGGCCGTGGCCGGCGGCGACGGCCTCACCCAGGCCCGAGGCGTGTACCTGACCATCCCCGCCGGCGCCGCCATCCGGGTCACCATCGGTTTCGTGCTGGCCGGCCGGCACGGTTCGCTGGTGCTGGAACCGTCGGGTCGGGTCCCGGAAGCGGCTTGGACCTTTGGCCGCAGGTTCAAGGCGGAGCTGCGCCGAACGATCCACTGGTGATCAGCCACGCTTCGGGGAACGGTCCTCTACCCACGCTCAGTAGTGAAGCTGACGAAACATCACTCAGCGTGTTGACTCCAGCCGTAGCAGTTCATACCATTGCCGGCGTGACCGCTTCATCGACCTCTCGCCGTGCCGTTTCCGTCCTGGCCGCCGCTGCTCTCGGTCTGCTGCTGCTGGTAGCGGGCGCCGGCGCCGCCGCCGCCCAGGACAACGGTGACTACACCGCCAAGCCGGTCCCGGTGGCGGCCCCGCCAGCCGCCACGCCGGCGGCCGTCCCCCCGGCCGCGGCGGCGACGCCTCCGCCCAGCGACGTCCGCTGGCTGGCGGTCACCGGCTCGGACCTGCCCGGCATCGCTGCCATCGGCGCCGTGCTGGTGGCCGCCGGCGCCGGCCTGCTGATCTTGCGCCGCCGCGCCAGCTATTAGTCCTGCCCCATTAGTTCTGCCCCACTCGGCTACGCCTCGCCGGGGCGGGCTTCGCCATGAAACCCACGTCCGTGTAGCTGCTCCGCCTGGCGGACGTGTTTCTGGCCCCACTCGGCTACGCCTCGCCGGGGCTGGCTTCGCATGAAACCCGCGCGCGTGTAGCTGCTCCGCCTGGCGGACTGCGCAGCCTTACAGGCGCGTCGAGCGGTCCCCCCCGGTAGCCGTCGTGAGCGCCAGCGAACCGGCTACGAGCAACCGCCGCAGGTGGTTGCCATCAACACGTAGCCGTCGTGAGCGCCAGCGAACCGGCTACGAGCAACCGCCGCAGGTGGTTGCCATCAACACGGAGCCGTCGTGAGCGCTAGTTAACCGGCTACGAGCAACCGCCGCAGGTGGTTGCCATCAGCACGCTTCAGATCGCCGGGTCGCGCTGGTATGCCTCGTAGCGGCCGGAGACTTCAGCCGAACGGTTGATCACCGCCCCCAGGATCAAAGCGCCGGCCTGGTTCAGCTCGGTCCGCGCTTGGGCCACCTCGGCCTCGGAGGTCTGGTCGACCGCCACCACCAACAGGACGGCGTCGACCATCGGCACCAGGCCGAGCACGTCGGCCACCGCCAGCACCGGCGGAGTGTCGATGATCACCAGGTCGAAGCGCGAGCGAGCGTCGGCCACCAGCTTCTCCATGGCCACCGACTGGAGAAGGTCGGTGGGATTGGTCCCCATCTTTCCGCTGAACATGACCGGGAACCGGCCGACCGACACCACTGCCTGGTCGAAGGTGGCGACGCCTCCGAGCACGTCCAGCAGACCGTCACTTCTACCTTCGAGGCCGAAGATCTGCTCCAGGCTCGGTCGGCGGACGTCAGCGGAGATGAGCACGACCGACCGGCCGCTCTGGGCGAGGGTGACCGCCAGGTTGGCGGCGATGGTGGACTTGCCGTCGGACGAACTGGGGCTGGTGACGGCCAGCACCTGGGTCTGGTGCTGACGGAACGCGATGAGCAATGAGGACCGGAGCCGGCGGAACGAATCAGCCTGGGCACCTTCCGGGGCGTGCACCGTGACCAACGCGGTGGACGGGCTCCGGAAACGCTCCGGAAAGCGGGGGATGCTGCCCAGGACGGGAACGCCGAGGACGTCTTGGATGTCGGCCGGCTCGCGGACCTGCTCATCGAGGCGTTCCCGCACAAAGGCGACCACCACACCGAGCCCCAGCCCCAGCAGGAGTCCGGCCGCCAGCAGGAGCCCCAGGCCAACTCCCGCCGGCTTGGCGGGCCGCTCGGCGGGCTGCAGGACCGCACCGGCGTCGACCGTGGCGGACCGCACCTCGTTCTGCTTGGCGGCGGTCTGCGCCACCAGGTTGTTGAAGCTGTTGATGCGGACCTGGGCGGCTGCTCGCTGCGAGTCGCTGGTGGCCACCTGCAGGTCGGCGGTGGCCTTCGACAGCTGGGCGTTGTAACCGTCGATGGACCTTTGCAGCCCGTCGACCTGAGCCTGCACCTGGCCCGTGACCCGCGCCTTCTTTTCCGCTAGATAGCCATCGGCAAAGGCCTGGGCGCCCTTCTGGGCGGTGGTGGCGGTGCCGGCGGTGTACTGGACCACGAGCACGCGGGCGTCGGGCGGGCTCTGCACGGTGACGTGGGTGAGCAACTGGTCCGCGGTCATAGACGACTTCAGAGCGCTGGCCACCCGGCTGGCGACCGCCTGGGATTTCATCACCGCCACTTCGGTGGCGACGTCGGCGGCGGTCTGGTTCGGGTTGCCGGTGCCGGCATTGAGGGCGGCGGGGATCTGCACCTTGGCCGAAGCGGCGTACTCCTTCGACATGGTCAGCGAGTAGCCGGCGGCGAGCACCATGCAGGCCACTGCCACGGCCGCGATCAACTTCCAGCGTCGCCGCAGGACTCGCACATAGTCGCTCAGCTCGTTGGCTGCGCCAGGTACGTAGTCAGCGGGCATCGAAGCTCCTCATGGCGGTCATGGCGTCAGTCCCATCTCGGCCTCGCCGGTCTGGGGACGAGCTTGGCGCCGGCGCACCGCGGCGAGCAGGTCGGCGATCTCCAGCTCGTCCCGGAAGTAGGTCAACGACGCCACCAGGGTGCCAGACGCCAGGGCAACACCGGCCAGCAGCCCCGCCAGCGTCTGGCCGAACAGCAGCGCCGCCACCCCCTCGGCCGCGGCCACCGCCGCGCCAATGACAAAGGCGTGGCCCCAGATCCGCCCGTATGGGTGCAGTCCGGTCGATGTCCACACCTGGATCATCGGCACCGCGTTGGAGACGAAAAGGCTCGCCGCCCACGCAATGGCGGCGCCGGTGATGCCCATACTCGGCACCAACAGCACGTTGAGGCCGATGTTCACGGCCAGGGAGATGGCGCTGTCGATCAGGTTCAACGTGCTGCGACCGGTCATCAGCAGCACCACCTCGACCGACCCACAGGCGGCGGCGAAGAGGTTGGCGAAGCCCAGTATGAGCAAGGTGCTTCGACCCGATTCGAACCCGGTGCCAAACGCCTTGAGCAGGACCGGGGCGAACACCATGACGGTGATGTACGGCGGGAAGGCCACCAGGATCTGCCAGGAAGTGGAGACCTCGAACAGGTGCTTGGCTCGGGCCTGTTCCCGGCGAGCCAGCACGTAGCTGATCTGCGGGCCGATGGCCTGCATGATGGCGATGCTGGCGAAGCTGCCGATGATCAGCCACCGGGTGGTGGCCCCGTAGATCCCCGCTTCACGAGTCGAAGCCAAGGCTCCGATCAGGATGGCGTCCAGCCAGATGACCAGCACCTGGAACATCCCCCCAAAGGCGCGCGGCACCGAGAAGCGCCAGAACTGGCGCACCAGATCAGAGGACTCGACGGTCGGCGACGGCGACAGCTCGACCCCGGCCGCCGCCCGGTCGACACCGCGGGCCCGCCGGACCAGCACCACCACCCAAACAGCCATCGGCACCAGCGCCAACCCGGTGGGGGCCGCCCAGGACAGCCCGACGGCCACGCTGCCCAGGCCGGCCGACACCACCAGCAGGAAAGCCGCGGGCTGCAGGAACGGTCGGGCGATGCGCTCGACCATCAGGCTCGGGACCATGGTGCCGAGGCTGCGGGCCCCGCTTTCGAGCACCAGGTAGGCGGCGCCGGCGGGGATGAAAGGCGCCATCACCCGCAAGTAGGTCTCGAGCTGGGCCGTGCCCCCCCGTGTGGAGATCAGGTCGGCCAGTGGGTGGGCCAGTGCGAACACCAACAACCCCGCCAGTGATCCCAGGATCACGACCGGCCAGAGCGCGGTGCGGAACACCTGGCCGAGGTGCTCGGGCTGGTGGCTGGCGCGGAGTTGAGGCACGAACCGCAACAGGCCGGTGTCGGCGCCTAAAAGGGCGGTCTTGGTGAGGATGTTGAATACGCCGATGGCCTCGATGAAGGCGCCGGCACCGGTCGCCCCCAGCCGCCGGGTCACGATCACGATGAGCCCGAAGTTCAGGGCGCCGTACAGCCCCATGCCCACCAGGTTCAGAGCGCCGCCTTTGGCCAGGGTCGATCGGTCGCGGCGGCGGACGCCCTGGGTTGCCTCCCGGTCCTGAGCGGCCGACTCGACGGTGGTCACGGGGCGGCCCACGGCAGGTCCCGGCCCAGCAGGTCGCTCAGCTGGCGGTCAGGTTCGGCGAAGTTCTTCCGGAGGCGCTCGGCCAGCCGGGGGTCCAGGGTCGAGTTGTGCTGCTTGTTCCACTGCCGCGTTACGTCCGGCTCGACCACCGGTAGGCCGAGGAACTGCTGCACCCGCGAGGTGGTCTCCGCGGGCCGTTGCTCCAGGTCGTCGGAGAACACGATCAGGACCTGGTCGAGCGGGAACTGGCGGTACCATCGCTCGAGTTGTTCGGCGTAGCGGCCTCGGGCGACGTAACCGTGGTGCAAGTGGTCGTAGCTGTGGCCCCCGGGGGAAGCCAGGCGAGCTCCCTGGCCGGCCAACCGGTCCGGTTCGGCATCGAGGGCGGCCTCGAAGTCCAGATCCTCGAACCCGCGCTTGCGTTCGTGGTGGTACGCCGACCACGCCCGCTCGACGGGGTCGCGGAGCACCGCGATCATGCGGCAGTCGGGGATCTGCTGGAGGACCCGGCGGGGGACCTCGGGATGGAACAGGTAGTAGGGGCTGCCCTCACCGGTCACGGGCCCGTAGCCGAGGCGCTGGCCGATCTGGCGGCGGCGAGCGTCGAGCGGGAAGTGGCCGCGGTACCAGCCGGGGGACCGGTCAAAGGCGACGTCGAACCAGTGAACGCCCTTGGTGAACCGGGCCGGGAGAACGCCAGGGTGCTGGATCAGGTAGTTGTGCAGCGAGGTGGTGCCGCAGCGCTGGCCCCCGATGATGAGGTAGTCGGGCATCGATCGCAGGCTCTGGGTGGGGCGGGCGGCGACCCGGCCGGCGGCGACCCGCGTGTGGTGGGCGGCTTGCTTGAGTTGCTTGGTCGTGAGCGGGAAGCCCGTCACTCCGCCCCCATTCGGCCCAGGTCGGCCAAGACGGCGTCGAGAACCTCGGCCGCGGCCGGGTCGAGCACCGTGAGCCGGGCATCCTCGAGCAGGCGGAGGGCGAAGGTGAGGCAGTACCCGGCGGTCATGGGACCGGCCGCGGCGGCGGGGACGCCGAGCTCTCGGAGCAGATCGCGGTTGGTGTGGGTGGCCCGCTGTCGCGCCGCGGCGACGGGCAGGCCGGCGTTGAACAGGTGGAACTGGAATGACTCGTGCAGCGCGTCGAAGCCCACGGGTACGGCGTCGCCGGTGCGCTCCCAGTCCCACACCAGGAGGCGGCGGTCGTGCCACTGGGCGTTCCAGGAGGCGAGGTCGCCGTGCCAGCGGCCGTAGCGGAGCTCGACGTGACGCAGCTGGTCGAAGACGGCTTCGGCGGCGCGGCCCGCCGCTCGGCGGCGCGGGCCGGTGACGTCGGCCAGCTCCGTCTCCACCTGCTTCCACCACGAGCTGTCCACCGCCGGTCCTGGAGCTTCGTCGACGCTGTCGCAGTTGGCGATGGCGGTGATGGCTTCGGCCGTCAGCGGCAGGGTCCGGACCCGCACTCCCACCCTGGCCGGAAGGGCGCTGACCGCCACCACCGGGTGGCCCTTCCACGTGAACTGGGCCAGCCGGGTGGGGGCGTCGATCCCCGCCTGGCGAAGGCTGATGGGGCCGGGGCCGGTCAGGAAGGCGTCCTCGTGGCGGACCAGGGCGGCGGCGTGGGTGCTGGTGCCGACCTTGGCCCACGCCACCGCTCGGCCGCGACCGTCGGTGAGCCGGATGACCGGCTTGCGGTTGGGTCGGGGCGGCCCGATGGCCACCGACACGGCCAGCGGGCCGAGGCCCAGCTCATGGGAGATGCGATCGGCCAGCGTGGGGTGGTCCCGGGTTCCGGCCGGGACCGTGAGTGTGCGGCGGTAGGCCAGGCGGAGTGCCCCGGCGCGGATGGCCGGCCGGGCCACGGCGTGGGCCACCAGCCCGCCCACCGCCCCGCTCCCGGTCCGGAGGTGGGCGGCGGCGGCGGCGGGAGCGTTGGCGGGAAGCACGTAACGGGGACGATCGAGGTTCGGCAACACCACGTAGGCCTGCGGGCGGGGCAAAACCTCTACCGGCTCGGAGCCGCTGGCTTCGGACTGGTCAGGGGCCAGCAGGTCAGCCAACACCAGCAGGGCGTCCTCGTCGGTGCGCAGGTCGGAGCTCATAGGGTTCTGCTTGTCTGGTCGCCTCGCCTAGCGGCTCGGCTCCATGGCGGCGCGGGATGGGCGTCGGTTGGTTCGCCGGCGGCACCGTCGGGTGCGCTCGCGTCGACGCGGTGGGCGTCTCGCAGGCCGAGGGCCATGGCAAAGAAGATCAGGTGCAGCTCTACCGGCATCCAGTCGTAGGTGAACTGCACCACGATGGCCACGGTGATGGTGGCGTGGGCCCAGAAGGTGACCGTCGGCCCACGCTTGCGGGTCGAGAACCACATCTTGAGCAGGAAGGCTTCGAAGATCAGCGCACCGATCCACCCCTGGCTGATGAGCACCGTCCAGAAGTGCCCCTGGGTGCCGATGGCCGGCAGGATCTTCTTCGAGTCGACCGACGCGACCTTGATGGTGTTGCCATAGCCCAAGATCGGCGCCTGGTTGGCCTTGTCGATGGTCTCGGTGTAGAGGTATGAGCGACCCTGGTTGCTGTGGCCGGTGGCAGCCCGTTGTTCGACCACCGAGCTGAGCGGCGTGAACAGCAGGATGGCCAGTCCCAGGGTGAGCAGGACGGCCAGCACCCGCCGGGCGGCGCGGGCGACGTCTCCTGGGCGGGTGGCAGCGTTCAGCAGCGCCACCCCCAGGCCGAGCCACAGCCCCCGGTTCAGCGAGATGAACACCGGTATCAACGACAGCGCCAGGATGATCAGCGCTCGGCGGCGTCGCACCAGCTCGGACGCCCGCAACCAGCCGTAGAAGAAGAAGGGCGCCAGCAGGGCGTAAACCGCGCCCCAGTCGTTGGTGTAGGCGAAAGGTGCCTTGGGCCGACCGAGCGGGTAGCCCAAAAAGTCCTGCACCTGGGCGAATGCGGGATGGACCATCTGCTCAAAGGCGCCGGTGAGCAGCGACGCGGGCAACAGCTTCTCGGCCGGCGAAGTGAACTCGCCGTGGGGGACGAGCACGCCCAGCCACCCGCCGGCCACCGTGATCAACCAGAACGACGCCAGCAGCCCCACCGCCCGCCGAGTCGGGAAGTCCTCGGGATCGCTGTTGTAGACCCACACGAACAGGCCGGTGACCGACAGGTAGTTGATGAACCGGTAGATCGGGAACACCGAGCCGACGTGGTCGAGCTGGGAGAGCGAAGCGACCACCCAAGCCAGGTACAGCAGCCAGATCCCGAAGCCCTTGGGGGCGTGCAGGTTGCGGCGGAACAGCAGTTGGGCGCCGGCGATGAGGCCGACCAGCGGGAAGACGAAGATGCCGATGCCGAGGACCCAGAACACCGGGTAGCCGAGCAGGACGATGGTCAACGGCCAGCCCGGCTTCATGAGCCGGCCGCGGCGGCCGCCGGGGCCGCGCCGGCGCTCGGCCGTAACGGGACTGCCAGGCCCGGGAGCGATCGTCGTGGCCATCAGATGCCGCGCCCGGTGGCTTGGACGGCTCTGACCACGACGTCGGCGGGCACCAGGCCGGTGGAGATCAGCAGGGCCAGCCAAGCTCGCCGTTCGCGCCGGTTGTGGCCCAAGGTACGGCGCGCCAGCGACCTGGCCTCGTCCTTCCGGCCTAGCGCGGCAAGGGCAAAGGCCTGCTGGCCTTCGATCCGGGCCAGGCCGGCGCGGTCGCGTTGGAACTCCGGATGGGCGTCGACCAGGTGCTGCAACGCCGAGAAGATGGTCTCCCACCGCTCGGCGAAGAACGACGAACGGTGCCACTTGACCTTGACCAGCGGCAGGCGGACCGCGCCTACGTCGGCCCGGCGGGCGGCCCGCAGGATCCAGTCGTAGTCCTCGGCGTAGCTGCCCGGCAGCGTCTCGTCGACCGCGCCGATGCCGTCGCCGGGATGGTCCAAGTCGTCGTTGGGCCCGACCACGGCCGACCGTTTCACCAGGTAACCGGATGGGTGCGCCTCCATCACCCGGGAGTGGATGAGCTCGGCGAAGGTGATCCGGTCGCGGTCGAGCACCCGGATGGAGGTCCGGTGGCCGGCCTCTATGAACAGGCCCGACGTGACGAACTCCAGGGCCGGGTCGTCCCGTAGCAAGGCCACCTGGGCCTCGATCTTGCCGGGGGACCACAGGTCGTCGTCATCGCAGAAAGCCAGCGCCTCGCCGCTGGCGGCGGCGATGCCGGTGTTGCGGGCGCCGGCCAGCCCCGGCTTGCGGTTGTTGGTGGTCACGTGCACGGCCCGGTGGGCGTCCTCGACCACCAGGTCGTGGTCGGGCTCGCACTGGTCGAACACGACCAGCACATCGATGTCACCGGCGTAGCGCTGGCCCAGGATCGAGTCGAGGGCCTGACCCAGCAGTTCGGGCCGGTTCCGGGTGGCCACGATGACCGTCACCGGGGGTTCGGCAGTCATGGCGTCGGTGCCGGTCATGGCCGGTATCCCGGGAGACGAGCCGGTAGGCGAGGCGACCCGACAGGCACGTGGCCGTTCGCCAGGCGCAGCCTGGCGAATAAAGCGGTGCGACGCGACCGGGGCGACCTATCCGTGCCGATCCCCAGGTAGCCGTACCGGCGAAGCAGTAGCGCAGTCAGGCCCGTGACCAGGCGCCGCTGGCCGGGCTTCATCTCCTGGCGCCAGCGGTCGTCTCGTCGGAGCTCCAAGCGTCCCGTGGCGAAGCGCATCGGGTTGCCGGCGACGGAGTGGTCCGGCTCCAGGTCGACCGCCGCCACACCGGCGCCGCAGTCTTCGATGAAGGCCATGTCCGAGTCACCGGGGTCGGGTAGACCGGCCTCGGCCAGGATCCGTCGCAGCACCGCTCTGGGGTCGGCGACGAAGTCCTCGTAGCGCACGAAGATCCGCGGCGTCCGCACCAGCGCGAGAAGGTGGAGGAGGGCGTTGTGCTGCAGGTATTGCTGGGCCGCGCTCCACGGCCCGTAGCGGACCATGAGCCGGCCGTCGGCGGTCTCGGGCCGCACCACCTGGCGGCTCCACGAGTAGGCCACCCCGCGGCTGTCGCGGACCAGGTGTATGACGACGGGGCGGATGCCGGGGACGTGGTGCAGCAGCAGGGCGGTGGAGGCGTGCTTGGAGGAGTCGACCACCACTTCGGCTCCGGCCACCTCGGCGATGGCGCGGTACAGGGCGCTCAACCGGTCGGCGTGGCGGCGCAGCTCCCGCCGGTAGGAGGGCCGCAACGGGCGCAGCAGTTCGGGGATGAAGCGCTTGCGGTCGACCAGCCGTTGCCGGTCACGCCAGTCCTCGACCTGGTCCCACCCTCCGAAGGCGCGCCGTCCGACCTCGGTCCAGAACTCGCAGTCGGGGAAAGCCTTGCCGCAGCCGCAGGTGTCGCCGTCGATCAGGCCACGTCGGGGCAGGTGCACCAGCTCGCCGACCGCCACATAAACCGGCAGCTGGCTCATGACCCGTTCCAGAAGGGTGCTGCCGCTGCGACCGAACCCACCGATGAACAGGACCGGTAGGCGGCTGTCCTGTGCCGGCCCCGCCGTAGCGCCGGTCACGCCAGCATCCCGTCGATCAGCTCACCGAAGCGGCGAACGCCGGCCGCGCCTGCTCCGGTGCTGTCGGTGGCCAGCAGGTACTGGGTGGGGTCGGCCAGCGCCGCCTCGAGCAGGGCATCGAAGGCGGCCTGGCTCTCGGCCAGCGCGATCTGATCCCGTTCGGCCATCCATCGCCCGAAGCGGACCTGGTGGTCATCGACATGCTCGCCCAGCTCAGGCCGGCGGGGTACCACGATGGGGCGGCGGCCGGCGGCCCGGGCCGCCATGATGGTGGCCGGTCCGCCGTGGCTGACGACCCCGTCCGCCGCGTGCATCCGTTCGGCGAGCTCGTCGTGGGCCAGATAGGAGGTTCCGGCGCAGGCGCGCGGCGGGGCTGCGGTCCCGGACTGGACGAAAACGGACACATGGGGGTGATCGGCCGCAAACCGGTCCAGCCAAGCGATCATGCGATCGAAAGGGTGGTGGTCGGTGCCGACGGTGGCCACGACCGAGAGCTGGCCTTCCCGCCGATTGGCCTTCACAAGACGGGTCCGATCACGACGCTGCCGCGGTAGAACGGCTGCTGCTCGGGCCACTGGACGCAGAAGAGATCGGTGAAGGGGCGGCACAGCCGCCCGGTGAGGGTGGGCGAGTCGACCCGGTCGTAGACCTCCAAGTACGCGGTCTGGATGCCCCGCTGCCGGGCCAGCACGAAGAAGGGAAGGGCCACACCGGCGCCGTTGGACACGACCACGTCGGGGCGATGGTGGCGCAGTACCCGGGACGCCAGGGCCAGGTTCCGGGCCACGTTGCTGACGTTGCGGGTGGTCGGGTGGTGAGCCCACCAGACCTGCTCGCCGGCCAGCAACGACACCGCGTCCGGTTTTTCAAAGGTCACCCAGGCCCGATCGTGATCCCGCCACCAGGGCTGCAATGCGTGCAGCTGGGCTAGGTGGCCGCCGCTGGAGCACACGAAGAGCACCCGGTGGCGATGGGTCGGGGAAGGGGTCACAACCGGGCAAATCTAGGCGGAGGCCGCCTGATTGAGGGGTTGCCGTAGCCTCTCTCTGTGATCCGGCTCGATGCGGCGACGGTGCTGCTGCAGTGGTCGGTCGGTGGCCTTCTGTTCTTGTGGGTCACCACCCGGCGACGGGAGGTCGGCGTCGGTTACGGCTGGTTGATGCGGGGCATCTACCTGCTCATGGCCGTCGCCTCGGTGGCCATCGGGCGCTCGATCGGCCGGTCGGTGCCGGTGCGGGACTTGGCCGGCGTCGGGGTCGTCCTGGCCTCCGGGGCGGCGCTGTGGGTGTCGATCGTGCGGCGCAAGGCGGGGGTGATGCACGCCCGGGAGCGGGTTGAACAGCGGACGGCGCGGGTGGCAGCCATGACCGGCATCGACCGCGGCGTCCAGACGTTTGACGACGACATCCTCGAGTTCCCCCCTGCCCTCGACCTGCTGGCGCCGGCCATCGGCGTGGTCGGCTTGGTGGCGGCGGGGGTGGCGGCCGGCGGTCCGCATTGGTTGGCGGTGCTGCGGGTGCTGGCCGGGGCGGGCTTCCTGGGCACCGTTTCGGACGCCATGCTCCTGGGCCACTGGTACCTGGTGCAGCCGGGCCTCGGCCGGGGGCCGTTGCTCGAACTGGTGCGGTGGACGGCGTGGCTCTGGCCGGTCGAAGTGGTGGCGCTGCTCTTGCCGATCGGGATGATCTCGGTCCTCAACGGCAGCGTGGACGACGGTTACGCGGGAATCCTGGGCTGGATGTGGGTGACCTGTGCGGTGACCACTTTGGGACTGGTGTTCGTGACCCGGGCGGCGCTCAAGGAGAAGCAGTACTCGGCGGTCATGGCCGCCACCGGGCTGCTCTACCTGGCCATACTCACCGCCTTTGGCACCGACCTGGTGGCCCGCGCCGTTCTCGCCTGACCCTGTTGCTGGTGTTGCACCTGTTCAAGGAGTCGAATCAAGGGCAGAATGGTGGCCATGCCTAGGGCCATATGGAGCGGTGCCATCAGCTTCGGGTTGGTGAACATCCCGATCAAGCTCTACAACGCCGTCTCCCGTAAGACCGTCCACTTCAACCAGATCGACACCCGCAGCAACTCGCGCATCAAGCAGAAGCGGGTGTCGGCCGCCGACGGCACCGACGTTCCGCCCGAAGCCATCTCCAAGGGCTACGAGCTGAGCAGCGGCCAGTACGTCATCGTGTCCGACGACGAGCTGGCGTCGCTCGACCCGGAATCCACCCGCTCGGTCGAGATCGAGGCCTTCGTCAACCTGGCCGACATCGACCCGATCTTCTACGACGCCGCCTACTACGTCGCCCCTGACAAGGCCACCCTCAAGCCCTACGCCTTGCTGTGTCGGGCCATGGAGGAGAGCGGCAAGGTCGGCATTGCCCGCTTCGTCATGCGTACCAAGCAGTACCTGGCCGCCATCCGGCCCATCGACGGCAATCTGGCGCTGTCGACCATGGTCTATGCCGACGAGGTCAACGACCCCGCCGAGATCCCCGAGCTCGACGCTGTCGCCGGCACCGAGGTCAGCGACAAGGAGCTGACCATGGCCCGCCAGCTCATCGAGTCGCTGGCCGCTGACTGGTCTCCGGAGATGTTCCATGACACCTACCGCGAGCAGGTGATGAGCCTCATCGAGCGCAAGGCGTCGGGAGCCGAAGAGGTGGTCGAGCCCGTGGCGGCCGCGTCCTCGGAGAAGGTGGTCGACCTCATGGCCGCCCTCGAGGCCAGCGTCGCCGCCGCCAAGGAGGCCCGCGGTCGCCACCCCAGCGCCAAGGCCGACGAGGAAGCGGCCGGCGAGGCGGAAGAGAAACCCGCCAAGTCCGCGGCCCGCAAGCGCAAAGCCAGTTGAGGAGCGCGGCGCAGCCGCTAGGCGGAGCCGCGGGAGGGCGTGGGTTTCGTGGCGAAGCCAGGCCCGGCGAGGCGTAGCCGAGTGGGACCAGAGACATAGTGCCGCTTGTCGAGGTCGATGGCAGGGAGCTGTCGGTTTCGAACCTGGACAAGGTGCTGTACCCGGAGGCGGGGTTCACCAAGGGTCAGGTGATCGACTACTACGCCCGCATCGCCCCGGTGATGCTGACCCACGTGGCGGACAGGGGCGTCACGCTGCGGCGCTGGCCCAACGGGGTCGACGAGGGGTCGTTCTTCGAGAAGCGCTGCCCCTCACACCGGCCGGGTTGGGTCCAGGTGGCGCCCGGGCCTGGTGATAGCGGCGGCAACATCGACTACTGCCGGCTGGCCGACACCGCCTCGCTGGTGTGGGCGGCCAACCTGGCGGCGCTCGAGATCCACGGCCCCATGGCCCGCGGTGACGACATCGAGTCCCCGACCATGGTGGTGTTCGACCTTGACCCCGGCGCCCCGGCCGCCATGACCGAGTGCGGCCAAGTCGGGCTGCTGGTGCGCGACGTGCTCGAGGGGATCGGGCTGGCGTGCTTCCCCAAGACGTCGGGGTCCAAGGGCCTGCAGCTGTACGTCCCGCTCAACACCGCCTGCACCCACGAGCAGGCTTCGCACTTCGCCCACTCGGTGGCCAAGGCCATCGAGGCCGGCCACCCCAAAGAGGTGGTGTCGAACATGAAGAAGGACCTGCGCAAAGGGAAGGTCCTGATCGACTGGAGCCAGAACAGCCGCCACAAGACCACCATCGCCGCCTACTCCCTGCGGGGCCGTCCCCGCCCCACCGTGTCAACGCCGGTCACCTGGGATGAAGTATTCGACGCCGCCGACGGTTCGGTCCTGTCGTTCGAGGCGGCCGACGTGCTGGAGCGGATCGCCGAGGTAGGCGACCTCTTCGAACCGGTCGCGACGCTGGAGCAGGAGCTGCCGGGCTTAAGGAGGTTTCGGGTCTAATGAGTTGGGCCCGTCACGCCACCTCGGCGTTGTGGCGGACGTCGCTAAGGACCTGGACGAGGCGGTCGATGTCGGCGGACTCGAACAGGGCGTCGGGACCCTGCGGGCTCAGGTCGGTAAACGGCGACTGGTAGAAGCGGCGAAACCAGGCCGGCGTACCGCTCAAGCTCGGACGCGCCAAACGCGTCGCCACCCCGGCTCAGCGCATCGCCCTCGCCGTACGCGACGGTGGCTGCGTCTTCCCGGGCTGCGACCGGCCCGTCCAGTGGTGCGACGCCCACCACGTCGAGGAGTGGGACCGAGACCACGGCAACACCGACCTCGCCCTGCTGGCCCTCACCTGCCGTCACCACCATGGCGTCACCCACCGCCGGGGTTGGACCATGGTCGCCCACCCCGACCAGACCTTCACGTGGACCACGCCGGCCGTGCCACCCTCCACAGCCAACGCCACCACCGACAACGAACCGCCGAGCCCCTCGGGGCCGCCGCCGCCTGACGCCAAGAGCGCCCCGTACGATCTAGGGGTCGTGGACCGCTATCAGTACCTGCTGCTCATGGCCGGGTGCGCGGTGCTGACCTTGCCACTGGAACTCGTTCTCCACGCCGGGGTGTACCGGCGAGCGGGACGGTTGGTGCGGGCGCTGTGGTTGCCGGTTGCGGTTTTCGTGGCGTGGGACACCGTCGCCATCCACCGGGGCCACTGGCGGTTCAACCCCCGCTACGTGACGGGCTGGACGATCCCGGGTGGGGTGCCGGTCGAGGAGGTGGCCTTCTTCGTGGTCATCCCCACCTGCGCGCTGCTGAGCTTGGGGGCGTGTTCCTGGCTGCTCGCTCGACGGGCCGGGCGGGACGATGCCTGAGTACGCCGTGGCCGCGGTGGCTGCCGCCGTGGCGGTGGCGCTGACCGACCGGTTCCACTGGCACTCGGGTCTCTTCCACAACCGGGCGTGGCAGATCACCATGGGCATCTGCCTGTTCTTCATGGTGCTCACCAACGGCTGGCTGACCAAGCTGTCCTCGCCCATCGTGATCTACGCCGCCGGTGACAAGACCCCGTGGCGCTTCCCGTTCGACATCCCGGTCGAGGACTACTTCTACGGCTTCGCCCTGCTGCACTGGGTGTTGTGCCGGTGGGTGGACCTGGGCCGTCAGGAGAGCGCCGACCGACCCACCACCAGCGCCTTGCGCCAGGTGGGCACCCGGGCCCTGAGGGCGAACACGTCGTAATCGTTGGCTTCGATCACATCCAGGATCTGGCTGTAGAGCCGCCGGGCGGCGCGGATGCCGCGGGCCGACGACGCCGGCAACAGCGCCAACCCGCCGTCCGCCCGCCGGTACAGCGAACGGGTCCGGTCGATCTCGAAGCGCAGGAGGTCGACGAACCCGTCGGTGACCTTGCGGTGCTCCAGGGCGTCGGCCGCGTCGAAGCGCTCCACGTCCTCCCACGGCAGGTAGACCCGCCCTCGATCCAGGTCCTCGTCGATGTCGCGCAGGAAGTTCGTGAGTTGAAACGCGTCACCCAGGTCGCGTGCGGGCTGGCGGGCGGCCGCCAGATCGCACGGTTCCAAGATGGGCAGCATCATCTCGCCGATGACTGCCGCCGAGCCGTCCATGTACTCCTGCAGACCGATGTAGGTCGGGTAGCGGTCAACGGTGAGGTCCATGGCCATGGACCGCAGAAAGCGGCGGAAGCAGTCCGGGTCGAGGTCGAACGCCCGTACCGTGTGGACCACTGCCTTGAGCACCGGGTCGTCGCTGCGGCCGGCGTCCACGTGGGCGAAGAACCGCTCGCCGAAGTCGGTTAACGCCTGTTCCCGTTCGGCGGCCGGTGCCGGGCCGAGGTCGTCGACGATGTCGTCGGCGTAGCGGCAGAAGCCGTACAGGGCATGGACGTGGTGGCGCTTGAGCCGCGGCAAGGCGTAGGTCGACCAGTAGTAGGTCGTGCCGTAGCGCTTGTTCAGCTGCCGGCAGCGGGCGTAGGACTGATCGAGGGTGACGGCGCTCACGGCTGCAGTTGACCCACCCGTTCGGCCGCCAAACGTCCGGAGACCAGCACCATGGGCACGCCCACGCCTGGCACGGTCCCGGAACCGACGAACACCAGGCCCGGGGCTTGCTTGGCCACGTTGGCTGGCCGGAAGGGACCGGTCTGGAAGAAGGCGTGCGAAAGGGCGAAGGGGGTCCCCCGCTCCATGCCCTGGCGCTCCCAGTCGAGAGGGTCGACTAGCTCCTCGGTGACGATGTCGAGCGGGTAGCCGAACGATGCCACCTTCTCGGCCAACTGGTCCCGGGCGGTCGACCGCTCGGCGGTCCAGTCGACCACGCCGTCCAGGTTGGGCGCCGGCTCCAGCACGTAGAGCACCGAGCAGCCCGGCGGCGCCAGGGTGGGATCGTCGCGGGACGGCACGGTGACCAGGATCGACGGATCGGGCATCCGGGTGCCGTCGTGCAGCAGTGCCTTGAACGACTCGTCCCACTGGCGGCCGAAGTGGATGTTGTGGTGGCCCGCGTCAGCGGGCGCCACGCCCTTGACGCCGACGTGCCACACCAGGCAGCTCGGCGAGTACGAACCCCGCCGGGCGACGCGGGGCATGGGCAAGCCAGGCAGCAGCGTGCGGTACGCAACCGGCAGGTCCGGGTTGCAGACCACGGCGTCGGCCTCGATCAATTCGCCGCCGGCCAGGCGCACGCCGCGAACCCGGCCCGAGGCGCCCTCGGCCAGCACGATGCGCTCGACCCCCGTTCCGTAACGGAAGTCGACGCCGGCCTTGGTGGCGGCCGAGGCGAGGGCGGCGGGGACGGCGTGCATGCCGCCCTCGGCCGCGTAGACGCCGCGGATCGAGTCCATGTAGGTGATCACGCAATACACGGCCAGCGCTTCGTAGGGAGCCAGGCCGGCGTACATGGACTGGAAGCTGAAGATCCGCTGCAGCCGGTCGTCGTCGAAGTACGAGGCCACGACCTTGCCCAGCTTGCGGAACCCGCCGGCCCGCACCAGCTTGAGCGCCGGTGCCAGCGGCCAGGCCAGGTCGAGGGGCGAGTCGAAGTTGCGGTCGATGAAGTTCGGCATCTCCAGCCGGAAGAGCTCATCCAGCCAGGTGACGAAGCGGCCGAACGACGCCGCCTCCTCGGGCCCGCACAGATCGGCGATCTCGGCGGTCATGCGGGCCTGGTCGTGCCACACCCGGAGCCTCGAGCCGTCGGCGTAGCACGCCCGGTACATGGGGTCGACGGGGCGCAGGCTCAGGTGGTCAGCCAGCTGGGCGCCGAGCGCTCGAAAACAGTCCTCGACCAGGTCGACCATGGTCAGAACCGTCGGGCCGGTGTCGAAGGAGAACCCGTCCCGCTCGATGCGTCCGGCGCGGCCGCCAGGCACGTCCTCGCGCTCCACCACCAGGACGTCGTGGCCGGCGCCGCGCAGGTGGCAGGCCGCCGACAGCCCGCCCAGCCCGGCGCCCACCACCACTACCTGCATCCCACCACCTGCACCGGCTAGCGCTCCCGCCAGGCCACGTATTCGGCCAGCTCGGCCAGCGCGGCGACGGCACCGCCTTCCAGTTCGACGCCGTCTAGGGCGGCGAGGGCCCGCCCGGTGAGCGTCTCGATGGCCGTCTCGATCTCCGTCACCGCCCCGCAGTCGCTCATGGCCTGCTGGATGGCGGCGACCTCGGCGGGCCGCAGGTCGGGCTCGCCGACCCTGCTCAACACCGACCCCTGGGAGATGTCGGCCCGGGCCAGCGCCGCCGCCAGCAGCGGTGTGGGCTTGCCTTCCCGCAGATCGTCCCCGACAGGCTTGCCGGTGAGCTCGGTGTCCCCAAAGGCACCGAGCAGGTCGTCGCGCAGCTGGAAGGCTTCGCCCAGGGCGTCGCCGTAGGCGGAGAGGGGCGCCTGGAGGTCGTCGAGGCGGCCGGCCATGGCGGCGCCCAGGTGCAGAGGTCGCTCGATGGTGTACTTGCCCGACTTGTAGCGGGCGATGAGCCGGGCGCGGTCGCGGTCGAAGGAGGCCTGGGCGGTGGCGACCACGTCGAGGTACTGACCCACGTTCAACTCGATGCGCAGCTCGTCCCAGATGGCACGAGCTGCCGGCGGGCAGGCGGCGACCAGCCGGTCGGCGTACACGTGGGCCAAGTCACCCACCAGAACGGCCACCCCTTCGCCGAAGCGCCGGGACTCGCCTCGCCAGCCGGCGGCATCGTGGCTATCGGCGATCGCGACGTGGGCGGTGGTCATGCCCCGCCGGGTGCAGGAGTCATCCATGACGTCGTCATGCAGCAGGGCGAAGGCCTGGAGCAGCTCCAGCGCGGCACCGGCGTCAATCTCCATCTCGTCTCCGGCGTCACCCCCGGCGGCGACGAAACCCCAGTGGCAGAAGGCCGGTCGCAGCCGCTTGCCGCTCGCCATCACCAGCCGTTCCAACGGTGCCAGCAGGTCGGCCAGATCGGGGTCGAGCGCCGTCCAGCGAGCGGTTTCGGCCTCGAACACCGCCCGCAGCCGATCCTCTACCCGGCCCGCCACGACCAGGAGGCTCTGCGGCGCAGGGCGGCGGCGCAGCGTCGTCATGAGCCCTCAACCCTACGGGCGTCGCAGGTCGCGCCACCCCCACGGAGCGACTCCGAACGGCCAAGAGGTAGACAGAGCGCCGTGACGATCAGCTACAGCGAAGCCGCCGCCCAGGTGACCGCGCCGGGCGAGCGGTTCGAGGTCCAGCCGCTCGAGATCCGGGGGATCACCTGCCAGGCGTTCGTCAACGCGCCGCCGAGTCTGCGAGAACTGTTCGACGGTGCCCGCGTCCGGGGCGACGACGTGTTCCTGGTCTACGAGGACGAGCGCTGGACCTTTGCCGATGTCTGCCGCCACATCGACGCCGCCGCCGCCCTGCTGGTCGACCAGTTCGGCATCGCCAAAGGCGACCGGGTGGCCATCGGCATGCGCAACTACCCGGAGTGGATCATCGCCTTTGGAGCCGTCCTGTCCATCGGGGCGGTGTCGGTGTCGCTCAACGCTTGGTGGACCGAGGACGAGCTCGACTACGCCCTGGAGGACTGCGGGGCCAAGGTGCTGGTGGCTGACGAGGAGCGGGCCCTGCGGGCGTTCGCCTCCTGCCAGCGGCTCGGTATCCGCACGCTGGTCGTGCGCAGCGAACGCCACGACGGCGTGTCGCTGCCTTCGGGCACCGAGCGCTGGGAGGACGTGCTGCCGCTCGGCTCGCCCCTGCCCGCCGTCGAGGTCCTCCCTGACGACGATGCCACCATCCTCTACACCTCGGGCACGACCGGCCGGCCCAAGGGAGCGGTGTCCACCCATCGAGCCATCATCCAGGCCCTACTCGGGTTCGGCTGCCGGGCCGCCATCGAAGCCGCCCGCGCCGCCTCGGCCGGCGACGGTGAGCCAGTGCCAGTGCCACCGGCAACCGGGGTCGCCGCCGGCAAGAACCCGCCGGTGTTCATCCTCATCGTGCCGCTGTTCCACGTCACCGGGTCGGTGCCGGTCATGCTGGGCAGCTTGGCCAACGGGCTGAAGCTGGTGATCATGCGCAAGTGGGATCCCGAGCGGGCACTGGAGCTGATCGAGCGGGAGAAGGTGACCAACTTCGTCGGTGTGCCGACGCAGAGCTGGGACCTGCTCGAGTCGCCCCGCTTCGACGACTTCGACACGTCGAGCCTGGTGTCGGTCGGCGGCGGCGGCGCCCCGGCCCCGCCTGAGCTGGTGCGGCGGGTGGCGTCCAGCTTCAAATCGGGAGGTCCCTCACTCGGCTACGGCATGACCGAGACCAACGCCTACGGGCCAGGCAACTCTGGCCAGGACTACCTCACCCACCCGACCAGCACCGGTCGGGGCACGCCGATCCTGCAGGTCGAGATCCGTGACCCAGAGGGAAAGCCCGTGTCGACCGGCGAGCGAGGTGAGATCTGGCTGGGCGGACCGCACCTGTTTCGCGGCTACTGGAACAAGCCGGAGGCCACCGCCGAGGTGCTGGTGGACGGGTGGCTGCGCACCGGCGACCTGGGCCGCCTCGACGAAGACGGCTTCGTGTACATCGAGGACCGGGCCAAGGACATGGTGCTGCGCGGCGGCGAGAACGTGTACTGCGCCGAGGTCGAAGCCGCCCTTTACGAACACCCCGGCGTTTATGAGGCGGCGGTGTTCGGCGTGCCCCACGAACGGCTCGGCGAAGAGGTCGCCGCCGCTGTCTACGTCCGTCCCGGCCAGACCTTCAGCGTCGAGGAGCTGCAGGAGTTCCTGGGGGAGCGGATCGCCAACTTCAAGGTCCCCACCCGCATCGTTCTGGCCGAGGCGCCGTTGCCCCGGAACGCCGCCGGCAAGATCCTGAAGCGATCACTCCGGGACGGCTTACGCTTCTGAGGGTGGGACGCCTCGAAAACACGGTGATCGTGGTGGCGGCGTTCGTGCTCATGGAACCGGTCGCCTACCTGGCCCACCGCTTCGTCATGCACGGCCGTCACGGGGGCGGGTGGCACGTTGGCCACCATCAGGTCCGCCGCACCCGCTTCGAGGCCAACGACCTGTACCCGCTGGTCATGGCCGTGCCGACCGTCGCTCTGATCTGGGCCGGGTCCCGGCAGGGCTGGTCGGCCATCGCCTTTGTCGGCTTCGGCGTGACGCTCTACGGGTTGGCGTACCTGTTCGTGCACGACTTGTACATCCACCGGCGCTGGAAGCGGTTCACCTTCGTGATCGGGTTCCTGGAGCCGGTCCGCGAGGCCCATCGCGTCCACCACCTGTGGGGCGGCGAGCCCTACGGCTTTCTTCTCCCTGTGGTGCCGGCCGCCCTCAAGGAGCGGGCCCAGGCGGTCAACCGTGATCCGCTGGCCCCTTTTGCGAGCTGACCGGCACGGTCCGGCGCCCCAGCAGGCGCGCCAGGCGCAGGCGGTTGGAGCGCAGGGCGATGACGCAAGGGGCGTTTACGGCCACTGTGTAGAGCACCAGCAGGACGCTGGCGTACCAGGGGTTGAAGGCGAAGAAGAGCGGCAAGCAGGCCGCCATCAGCCAGTGGGCGGTCTCGGCCCGCCGGGTCTCACGCACGTAGTTCTCCAGCGCCGGGGTAGCGCGGCCGCCCAACGCCCGCTTGTCGTAGCCGCCGGCGAAGAGGGCCCCCGCCTCGGGCAGGCGGTTCTTCCAGCGGTTCACCTTGAACAGCCGGGTGTAAAGACGGCCGCACCGTTCGATGCTGCGCTCGCGCCACAGCCACCGGTCCTTGGCCAGGAAGCGGTCCGAGAGCGAGTACGACAGGTAACCGCAGCCGGCGTGCACCGCACCCATGAGCACGATGTCGGCCACCACGACCTGCCAGCGCTGCATAGCCCGCCAGTCTGCCGCCGGGCCGGCGAAGTCCGCAGGTGTATCACGGGTGATACAGTGCGTTCTATGAGTGAGGTGTCGATCCGAGAGCTGCGTAACCACGGCGGCGATGTCGTTGATCGCGCGGCGCACGGCGAGCGGATCACCGTGACCCGAGCCGGCCGTCCGGTGGCCGAGCTCCAACCAGTGGCCAGGCCGCCAGTACCGATCGAGCGGCTGCTCGAGCGCTGGCGGCGGCTGCCCAACGTGGACCCAGCTGCGCTCCGAACCGACCTAGACGAGCTTCTGGATAGCTCGTTGTGACCGATCGAGCCCCCAAGGGCTTGCTCGACACGAGCACGCTGATCTTGATGGGACGATTGTCCGACACTTCGTCGCTACCCCAGGAGCCTGTAATCAGTGCGGTCACCTTGGCCGAGCTCTCGGCGGGGCCGCTGGTCGCCACCGACGAAGCGGAGCGAGCCGATCGTCAGGCCCACCTCCAACAGGCAGAGGCGGATTTCGAGCCGCTGCCGTTCGACGCCGCCGCCGCTCGGAGCTTCGGTCAGGTCGCCGCCTCGTTGCGGCGCGCCGGGCGCAAGCCGGCCGCTCGCACCTATGACGCCATGATCGCGGCGACGGCCGTAGCTCACGGCCTCCCCGTTCACACCTGCAACCCGGGCGACTTCGCCGGCATCGTCGGCCTGACCGTGGTCGCTGTGCCGCACCCTGAACGCTGACCGGTAGCCCAGCGGGAGCGTTCCGGTACGGTCGGCCCATGTCAGTCGTGAAGATCAATGCCATCGCCGTACCCGAGGGCATGGGCCCCCAACTCGAAGAGCGGTTCGCCGCCAGGGCCGGTGCGGTCGAGGGCATGGACGGCTTCGAAGGGTTCGAGCTGCTGCGCCCGGTCGAGGGCGAGACCCGCTATTTCGTGTACACCCGCTGGGCCACCGAGGAAGCGTTCCAGGCGTGGGTGGAGTCCCAGGCGTTTGGCCAGGGCCACGCCGGCGGCAAGGGCAAGGCCCCAGTGGCCAGCGGTTCAGACCTGCTCGGCTTCGAGGTCGTCACCAGCGTCGGCCCCAAGGGCTGATCACCCTCCACCCGACGTGTTCAGGCAGGCGCGGCGGTCACCGAGCCACGAAGGCGCAGAACTCGTTGCCTTCGGGGTCGGCCAGGACGGTCCAGTCGATCTCGTCGTCCTGGGCTCGAAGCAGGGTGGCGCCGGCGTGGAGCAGGTCGTCGAGCACGGTGGCGCCGGCCGCCTCTACGTCGGCCACCGCCCGGGTGTTCACATCGACGTGCACCCGGTGCTTCACCGACTTCGGCTCGGGCACCTCGTTGATCCACACCGTCTCCTGCGGAGCGGCGCCGATGAGGTGGGCGTCGCCATCGTCGTCGACCTGCAGGTCCAGGCTCAACACGTCGGCGTAGAACCGCCCGAGGCGGACCGGGTCGTTCGCATCGATGCAGAGGTCCTTGTAGCGAGCGATGGTCATGGTCAAATCGCCTTCACGTCGAGAAGCCTCCCGAGACCCACGAAGTCCTTGGGGTTCCGGGTGTAGAGCGGCAGTCCGTTGGCGATCGCAACTGAGGCGATCAGAAGGTCGACAGCGCGTGCGCCTCGTGCCTTGCGACCTCGGGAGGAGACGGCGGCGAAGACCCGGCCGTAGGCGCGGGATGCAGCGAGATCGAAGGGCAATGGGTCGAAGGTGGCTTCCGTCCGCTGCAGCCGGTCTTGCCGTCGCGCCTGCTCCTGTCGGTCGGAGGTCGCGTGCGGCCCTGCGGCGAGCTCGGCGAGGGTGATCGACGAGATGGCGGACTCCCGCGGCAGCTGATCGGGAGAACAGGCCTGCAGGTCGACCACGACGGAGGTGTCGAGCAGGCCGCGAGGGCGCCGGTCAGGCACGCGGCTCGGCCCCCTGGTCGATGCCGTCGTCGAGGTCCTCCCGCCAGCGCTTCGCATCGATCGGCGGCGCGGAGGCGAAGGTGGCGAGCACAAGGTCGGTGCCAACGAAGGCGCGGGCTCGGACGGGTCGCAACTCCGCTACAGGAACACCGTTGCGGGTCACGACGAAGTCCTCCCCCGCATCGACGCGGCGCATCACCCCGCCACTGTCGTTGCGCAGCTCACGCTGGTTGATCTCCGTGCTCATTCGGCCATTGTAGCAAGCGTGCTACATCGCCGCCTTACCGGGCGACGAAGTACTTGGCCTTGGGGTGGTGGCAGATGATGGCGCTGGTGGTCTGCTCGGGCTGGTACTGGTAGCCGGTCTCCTCAGACACCTCGATGCCCAGCCGGTCGGCGCCCAGGAGGGCCGCCACCAGCTCGTTGTCCTCCAGGTCCGGGCAGGCCGGATAGCCCCAGCTGTAGCGGCCACCCCGGTACTGCTGGCGGAACAACCCCGCCAGGCTAGGACCGTCCTCACCGGCGTAGCCCAGCTCCTCGCGGATGCGTCGGTGCCACAGCTCGGCCAGCGCTTCGGCCATCTCGACCCCCAAGCCGTGCAGCAGCAGGTACTCCTGGTAGCGGTCCTCGGCGAACAGCTTGGCCGCCCGTTCCGACACGGCGTGCCCCATGGTCACGATCATGAAGGCGACGGTGTCCTCCTCGGGTGAGGAGACGGGGCGGAAGAAGTCGGCGATGCACAACCACGGCTCACGGCTGGAGCGGGGGAAGCGGAAGCGGGCCAGCTCGCCAGAGCGGGATTCGTCGGTCCAGACGACCAGGTCCTGACCGTCGCCGTTGGCCGGCCAGTAGCCGTAGACGACCCCGGGCTGCAACAGCTCGTCGTGGCGGGCCAGGGCCAGCTGCTCGCGGAAGATGGGGCGGATGCGGTCCTTGAAGGAGGCGTCGTCCTCGCCGGCTTCGGGCCGGAACTGCCACTGGTTGCGGAACAGGGCCGTCTCGTTCAGGTACTTGGCCACGTCGTCGAGAGGCAGCCCTTTGACCACCCGTGACCCGGTGAACGGCGCCTTGACCAGCGGGTTGTCGGTCTCCACGTCTGGCGAGCGGTCGGGGATCTGGGTCAGGTCGACGTCAGTGGCGTACTGCGCCTTCAACCGCGACGGCACGGTGGACTCCGAGGGCGTCATTCCCCAGTCGGGGTCGTCACCCGCGGGGTCACGGCGGATCTCACCCAGGCGGTCCATGACCCGCAGGCCCTCGAAGGCGTCCTTGCCGTAGAACAGCCGGCCGTCGTACACCTCGCGCAGGTCGCGCTCGACGTAGCTGCGGGTCAGGGCGGCCCCGCCGAGAAGCACCGGGATGTTCGACAAGGAGCGGGAGTTCAGCTCCTGCAGGTTCTCGCGCATGATGATGGTGCTCTTGACCAGCAAACCGCTCATGCCGATGGCGTCGGCCTTGACCTCGGTGGCCTTCTGGATCATGTCGGCGATGCTGACCTTGATCCCGATGTTGTGGACCTCGTAGCCGTTGTTGGTGAGGATGATGTCAACCAGGTTCTTGCCGATGTCGTGCACGTCGCCCTTGACGGTGGCCAGCACGATTCGGCCCTTGCCAGCGTCGCCCTCGACCTTCTCCATGAACTGCTCGAGGTAGGCCACCGACGCCTTCATGGTCTCGGCCGACTGCAGCACGAACGGGAGCTGCATCTCGCCGGAACCGAACAGGTCACCCACCACCTTCATGCCGGCCAGCAGCACGTCGTTGACGATCTGCAAGGCGCTGAACCCGGAGTCCAGGGCTTCGTCCAGCTCGGCGATGAGTCCGTCACGCTCGCCGTCGATGATGCGTTGGGACAGGCGCTTGTCGACCGGCCAGTCCGAGTGGTCTTCCTTCTCGACAGCGGTGGTGGTGACGTCGGCGAAGATTTCGAGCAGCTTGGTCAGCGGGTCATAGCTCTCGTTGCCGCCGGCGAGCGCGCCGGCCGCGCCGCGGCGGTCGTAGATCAGGTCGAGGCACACGTCGCGCTGCTCGTCGGGGATGCGGTTGAGGGGCAGGATCTTGCCGGCGTGCACGATGGCCGAGTCGAGCCCGGCCAGCATGCACTCGTTCAGGTACACGGAGTTCAGGACGTGGCGGGCCGCCGGCTTGAGCCCGAAGCTGATGTTGGAGAGACCGAGGGTGGTGTGGACGCCAGGCAGCTCCGCCTTTATGAGCTTGATGCCCGCGATGGTGGAGGCGCCGTCGCCGCGGCTCTCCTCCATGCCGGTGCCCAGGGTGAGCGCCAGGGGGTCGAAGATGAGATCGGAGGGCTCGAGGCCGTAGCGGTCGACAGCCAGGTCGTGGATCGATCTGGCCGCCCGCAGCTTCCACTCCGGGGTGCGGGCCTGTCCTTCGGTGTCGATGCAGGTGCACACCACGGCGGCGCCGTACTCGCGGGCCAGGCTCAGGAAGCGGTCGAGGCGGGTGCCGGGGGCGTCGCCGTCCTCGAGGTTGACCGAGTTGAGGATGGGCCGGCCGCCGATCCATTGCAGCGCCGCCTCGATCACCGGCGGCTCGGTGGAGTCGATCATGAGCGGGGCGTTGGCCTGGGTGGCGAAGCGGGAGGCGATCTCTTCCATGTCGGCGGTGCCGTCGCGGCCGACGTAGTCGACGCACACGTCGAGTATGTGCGATCCCTCCTTGACCTGTTCCGACGCCATCTTGAGGCAGAGGTCCCAGTCACCTTCGAGCAGCGCCTCGCGGAACTTCTTGGAGCCGTTGGCGTTGGTGCGCTCACCGATCATGAGCACCGAAGCGTCCTGGTCGAAGCCCACCGCCGAGTAGATGGAGGTCGCCGACGGTTCGTGCACGGGGTGCCGCTCGGCCGGGGCCAGGCCGGTGACCGCTTCGACCACCGCCTTGAGGTGCGCGGGGGTGGTGCCGCAGCAGCCGCCCACCACCTGCACCCCGAACTCGGACACGAAGCGGGCCTGGTGCTCGGCCAGGCCCTGAGGGGTCAAGTCGTAGTGCATCTTGCCGTCGACCACTGAGGGCATGCCGGCGTTGGGCAGGCAGGAGATGGGCATGCGGCTGTGCTGGCTGAGGTGACGGAGGTGCTCGCCCATCTCGGTCGGGCCGGTGGCGCAGTTGATGCCGATGATGTCGACCTTGAGCGGGTCGATGGCGGCCAGGGCGGCGCCGATCTCGGTGCCCGGCAGCATGCGGCCGGTGAGCTCGATGGTGACCTGAGCCTGGATCGGGACCTGGCGGCCGGCGGCGGCCATGGCCCGGCGCGAGCCGACCACCGCCGCCTTGAGGCCGAGCAGATCGAACTGGGTCTCGACCAGCAGCAGGTCCACGCCGCCATCGAGGAGACCGGCGACCTGCACCTCATAGGCGTCGCGCAGCTCGGCGAAGCGGATCTGGCCCAACGAGGCGAACTTGGTGCCGGGGCCGATCGACCCGGCCACGTAGCGGCAGCGGTCGGGGGTCGAGTATTCGTCGGCCACCTCCCGGGCGATGCGGGCGCCGGCCACGTTCAGCTCGTGGGACCGCTCGGCGATGCCGTACTCACCCAACGGCACGGCGAAGGCCCCGAAGGTGGCGGTCTCGACCACGTCCACGCCGACATCGAAGAAGGCGCTGTGCATCTCGGCGATCAGGTCCGGCCGGGTGACGACCAGCATCTCGTTGCAGCCCTCGAGCTCCGGGCCGCCGAAGTCATCGGCGCTCAGCTCCTTCTCCTGCATGAAGGTGCCAAAGGCGCCGTCGTAGACCACGACGCGCTGATCGACTAGATCCAGGAAGCCGTCAACGCTCACCCTGCGAGGCTACTTAGGGGCCGCAACCACCCTGTAGCCCATTCGCCGGCCACCGCTCCCATATCCTGGCGCCGTGAAGATCTACACGGGCAAGGGCGACGACGGCACCACCGGCCTGCTGTTCGGCGGTCGGGTCCCGAAGGACTCACTCCGTCCGGAGGCTTACGGCACGGTGGACGAAGCCCAAGCCGCCATCGGGCTGGCCCGTGCCGTCGCCGCCGAAGGGGAACGGGACGACGACCTGGACCCGATGCTGGTCGCCGTCGAGCGTGACCTGTGGGTGCTCATGGCCGAGCTGGCCACCGAGCCGGCCAACCGCCACAAGCTCACACCGGGGAAGAACCTGGTGACCGCCCAGATGGTCGAGGCGCTGGAGAGTCACATCGACGAGGTCAGCGACCGGTTCGACCCGCCGACCGAGTTCGTGGTGCCCGGCCAAGGCCTCGTGCCGGCGTTGCTGGACGTGGCCCGGACGGTGATCCGGCGCGCCGAACGGGTGGCGGTCGCCGCCGAGGGCGACGGGGCGGCGGGCTCGCCGGCGGTCGCCTATCTCAACCGCCTATCCGACCTGCTGTGGACCCTGGCCCGCTGGCAGGAGGGCGGGGCTTCGTTGCCTACCCGGGGCGGGTCGGGCTAAGCTAAGCCCGATGCTTGTGAACATGCATGAGGCCAAGTCAAACCTCTCGAAGCTGGTCAAGCGCGCCGCCGACGGCGAGGAGATCATCATCGGCCGCGCCGGCGAGCCGATCGCCATGCTCGTCGCCTACCGACCCTCCAACCCGGAACGCAAGCCCGGCATGTGGAAGGGGCAGGTGTGGATCTCCGATGACTTCGATGATCCTGATCCCGAGCTGGAAGCGCTCTTCTACGACGGCCCCATCGAGCCGGAGCGGTGAACGGGCTGCTACTCGACACCCATGTGTTGCTGTGGTGGTTGGATGACCGCAGCTCCATCTCCGCCAGAATGCGCCAAAGGATTGCGGAAGGAGGCGAACCAGTGCACGTGAGTGCCGCAACGGTGTGGGAGGCCACCATCAAGCAGGCTGCCGGCAAGTTGACCATTCCCGGCGACCTGGTCGACGCCGCTTCCGCCATCGGGTTCGAGTCGCTGACGATCTCCCTCGCCCACGGTCAGCGGGCGGGCCGCCTGCCTCGCCACCACGGCGACCCCTTTGATCGCATGCTGGTGGCCCAGGCCCAACACGAGCGGCTGACCCTGGTGACGGCTGATCGCCGCCTGCAGGCCTACGACGTCGACATCCTCGCCGCCTAGAGAGGGCTCCTGACATGACCCCGACCATCGCTTTCGCCGCCGATGCGGGAATCGACGCCGCGGTGGTGGCCACCGGTGTCCGCGCCGACCGCTTTGACCGGGACACCGACGGGATGGACGGCGCCTATCTGGCGGCGCAGGGGTTCGAGGGCAAGCCCAAGCAGTCCCTGCTCGCGGCCGACGCCGGCGGCAGCCTGCGGTTGCTGCTGGGGCTGGGTGCCGCCTCCGAGGTGGACGCCACCGTGCTGCGGGGGGTGGCCGGTGTCGCCGCCCGGGCGGCCAACCGGGAGCCATCCCTCGCGCTCGACCTGCTGGGGATGCTGCCCGAAGGCACCCCCGGCGACGAGCGGCGCCACGCCGCCCAAGCGTTGAGCGAGGGCGTGATCCTGGGCGGCTACCAGTACCTCGGGCTCAAGACAGCCACGCCGGGCGCCAGCCAGCTGGCCAACGTCACCGTGGTGGGCAAGGGGGGCAAGCCGCTGAAAGCGGCTGTCGAACGGGGCGCCGCGGTGGCCGCCGCGGTGTGCCTGGCCCGTGACCTGGTCAACGAGCCAGGCGGCACCCTGACGGCGCCGGCCTTTGCCGACCGGGCCGTCGCCGCCGCCGGAGCGGCCGGTCTGAACGTCGAGGTGTGGGACGAGGCGGCCATCGTCCAACAGCGCCTCGGCGGCCTCCTGGGGGTGAACCGGGGGTCGGATCAGCCGGCCCGGTTCGTCACCATCAGCCACCGCCCAGCCCAGCCGCGCGGGTCGGTGGCGTTGGTGGGCAAGGGCATCACCTTTGACTCCGGGGGCTTGTCCATGAAGTCGCCCGAGGCCATGGTCGGCATGAAGGGCGACTGCGGCGGCGCGGCGGCGGTGCTGGCGGCCATGACGTTGGTGCCGGTCGTGGCACCCCGATTGGCGGCCACCGCCTACCTGCCTCTCACCGACAACATGACCGGCGGTGACGCCACCCGGGTCGGTGACGTGCTGGTTCACCGCAACAACAAGACGACCGAGGTGCTCAACACCGACGCCGAGGGTCGGCTGGTGCTGGCCGATGCTCTGGCGCTGGCCACCGAAGGCCCCAAGCCCCAAGCGGTGATCGACCTGGCCACCCTCACCGGCGCCTGCATGGTGGCGCTGGGGCCGAAGACCGCCGGCCTGTTCAGCGGCCATGACGGACTGGGTGAGCGGGTACGGGCGGCCGCCGAAGCGGCGGGGGAGCAGGTGTGGCCGATGCCGCTCCTCGATCACCTCCGACCCACCCTGGACTCCGACATAGCCGACCTCCGCAACGTCGGCACCGGCCGCCACGGCGGGGCCTCGGTGGCGGCGCTGTTCCTCCGGGAGTTCATCGCCGAGGGGGTGCCGTGGGCCCACCTGGACATAGCCGGCCCGTCCTACGTCAGTGACACCGAGGGCGAGATCGTGAAGGGCGGTACCGGCTTCGGCGTCCGCTTGCTGGCCGAGCTGCTGGGAACCTGGACCAGGCCTTAGATCCCCTCCTAGACCACTTTGTGGTGGTCCCAGGCCCACTCGGTGGCTTCGCAGGCCATGGCCGGGTGGAAGTGCCACTGGTGGAGCTGGCGTTCGGCTAAGTCACGCGGCTCGCCCAGTTCGATCAGGCTCAAGGCCAGGCGCCGCGCCCGTCGCCGCCGCTGCTCGACCGACGGCACCTGCAGATCCAACTCCTGCCAGCGGTGGTGCTCGTCGCGGAGGCCTTCGGGCAGCCGGGCCACCTGATTGCGGGTCAGCGGCGGCAGCTTGCGGCGCACTGCCAGACCGGCTGCGCCGCACAACTGGGCCAGCTCGAACTGGCACGAACGGGCGATGGTCCGCACGAAGGGCGAGTTGCGGCCGCTCCTGCCTCCCAGGCCGAGAGCGACGGCGACATCATCGATCACCAGGTCGAAGCCCTCGGGACAGCGGTCGAGCTCGTTGGCCACCCGCCGCAGGAACAGGGTCGTGCTCGGACCGATGATGGGCAGCCAGAACGTCTCGGTGTAGGCGGACCGGGGATCGTGGCCTAAGGCGTCGACCACCCGGTCGGGCCAGGCCGTGACCGTGAGGGTGCCGAGGGGAACGGGTTTGTCGAGAACGGGCATGGTGCATGCCTTCTAAATTTGAGGGATGGAAGTGGCGGGCAGAGACGAGGTCGATCTGTGGCTTCTATGTCATCTCCATGTATTTCCGCAGAAGGTCGCCACCAAACCCGCCGGTGACACTGATCCGGCTCAGGGGACGGGGAGGGGGGTGCGCTCGTGTAAAGTTTCACGATGTGCGGCATCGCTGGGTTCAGCGGTTCGAACCGGCGCCAACTTGAGCGCATGCTCGCTTCGATCGTGCATCGGGGGCCTGACGGTTCGGGTATGGAGGTGAACGATTACTTCTCCATAGGCATGCGTCGTTTGGCCATCGTCGACATCGACGGCGGCGACCAACCGCTGTACAACGACGACCACACCCTCGCCCTGGTCTTCAACGGCGAGATCTACAACGCGGCCGAGCTACGCCGCCGACTCGAGGCCAAAGGGCACCGCTTCGTCACCGACCATTCCGACACCGAGGTGATACTTCGGGGCTACGAGGAGTGGGGCCACGATGTGCTCAACCTTCTCGTAGGCATGTTCGCCTTTGCTCTTTGGGACGCCAAACGCGTTGAACTTTTCTTGGGTCGTGACCGTTTGGGCATCAAACCGCTTTACTACGTGGAACGGCGGAACCAAGTGACCTTCGCATCGGAGATCAAAGCCCTCTTCCAGGATGACACCATTGCCCGCCAGTACAACGCATCCGTCATGCACCACTTCCTGATCTACCGGGTGCACGACTCGGGAGAGGACACCTTCTTCACTGGGGTAAAACGGCTCCTCCCCGGCCACTTCATGATCGTCGGTCCCGAGGGCGTCCGCAAGATCGAGCGCTACTGGTCCCCGGAGGTGAACCCCGAGTTCGCCTCCGAGCGCTCCGACGGCGAGTACGCGGCCGAGTTCGGCGAGTTGTTCGAACAAGTTGTCCGGCGACACGTCATCTCCGATGCCCCGGTGGGGGTTCCCTTGTCGGGGGGCCTCGATTCCAGTGGCGTCATGTGCACCATGGCCCACCTGATGCGGGAGGGAGCCGACCTCCACACGAACGGCCGCTTGCACAGCTTCTCGGCTCTCTATCCCGGGCGGTCCATCGACGAGAGCGAGTACATCCACGAGGTGGAGCGGGTCACCGGCAGCGTGCCCCACTATGCCTATCCCGAGCTCGACCAGTTCTGGGACGAGATCATGGAGTGGATGTGGTTCCAAGAAGAGCCCACCATCTCGTCGGCTCCCTATGCCTATTACTCGGTGTATCGGATGGCCAGCGAGCACGTGAAGGTGATGCTCTCGGGCAACGGCGGCGACGAGCTGCTGGCTGGCTACCTCCCCTATGTCCGGGCCTACGTCACTTCCGCGGTCGACCAGCGTCATTGGCTGTCAGCGGGACGGGAGCTGATTAGGGGCTTCGACCTCTACAAGGGGTACCTGGGCGAAACGCTGCGGACCAAGATCCCGGGGGCCAGCGATTCGCTGTCGATGCGGCCCCTCCTAGCCGGTGGCAGTGACCTCCGCGGTCTCGGTTACACGCCCGACCGCAACCTCAACCAGCGGCTGGCCCAAGACGTTCTGGCCTACTCCACCCCCAACCTTCTCCGTTACGAGGACAAGAACGCCATGGCGTTCTCCATCGAGTCCCGGGTCCCGTTCCTCGATCATGAGCTGGTGGAGTTCATCTTCAAGCTTCCGATCGATCAGAAGATCAAGGGCGGTTGGAATCGGGCGGTGTACCGGAACGCAATGAAGGGTCGGATCCCAGAGAAGATCCGGCTGCGGCGGAGCAAGATCGGCTTCACCAACCCTGAAGGAGACTGGATGCGGGGCCGGGCCAAGCACATCCGCGAGATCTTCGCCTCCGACGCCTGCCGTGATCGGGGTCTTTACGACATCGACGCCTTGCTGTCGAGCTTCGATAGGTGGCTGGCGGGGGCGCCGGGCGACTTCTTGATCTTCTGGCGCATCCTCGTAACTGAGCTGTGGATGCAGCGCTTCATCGACCAGCCGGTTGCCGTTGCGGTCCGGACATGACCCATCCTGATCCCGGCTCATCCACCGATGCGGTCACGTGGCGGGAGCCAACTGTCGTCGACGGCATCCACTTCCAGCGAGCAACGGTCAAGACCCACTTGGTGCAAGTAAAGGAGTCCCTCGACGACCTGGTTCAACGCTATGTGGTACCGGTCGCCCAGCCCGGAGACTTCATCGCGCTGTCCGAGAAGGTGGTGGGCATCACCCAGGGCCGGGTCATCCATCGCTCCCTAGTTAGGCCGGGTCTTCTTGCCAAGTTGTTGGTAAGAGGTGTCAAGAAGTGGAAGAACGATGTGGGCTATGAGGACCCGGCGAAGATGCAAGTAGCGATCCAACAGGCGGGCTGGCTACGCATGGTGGCGGCCATGGTCGGTGGTGGGATCACCCGAATGTTCGGCCGTCATGGCGACTTCTATCGAATCGCCGGTCATCGCATATCTGAGATCGATGGTTTCAACCCCGACACCATCACGCCATACGACGAGTTCGCGATGTTGGGTCCCGAGGACCCGCCCAGAGACGCCCAAGCAGTGGAGGACGCCACCGGGTTTCCCACGTTGATCGTCGACGCCAACAACATCAACGTGAAGGTTCTCGGTATGAGTTCGGGCGTCCCAGTATCAGCGCCGCAGGCTCGCCTCATCCTCCTCGACAACCTCATGGGTCAGAGCGATGAGCGCACGCCCATCGTGCTCGTTCGTCTTGCCACCCCTCCCGGGTGAGACCGTCGCCGAGCTGCCCAGGAAGGAAGGTTCTTGCGGCCGAGTGGTCCCATCTCTAGGCGTCCAGAAGGCGGAGGACAGTTCGTTCGGCCCGGTCCATGGTGGCGGTGTCGCGGGAGCGTCTCCACGCTTCCTGCAGGTCACCGCCGCGGAAGGCGTCGGGCACGACCGGGTGCACATAACTGGCCCGAGCCACCGCCCGGGTGTTGCCGAGCATCGCCGCCACCACGTCGTATGCGCCGAGTAGTTCCTTCTCGGCCACGGTCTCAGTAGGCGGCGGCGGGGTGATGGCGAGTGCCGCCGCCATGATCTTGGTGGCGCCCCACGTCCGGAACGACTTGGCGGTGATCCCAGGTCCCATCTGCTGCTGCAGGAACTGGTTGACGTCTGTGGAGGTGACGCTGACAACCGGAGCGTCGGCGGCGCGGCTAGTCCTGTAACAGAACAGCTCGTGGCCTCCGAGCTCGTGGCACTGGCGCACCAGGCCGGCCAACTCGGCGTCGGCCACCCTCAGCTCGTGGGGGAGGCCGCTCTTGCCGACGAACTCGAAGACGATGGCAGTCCCGTTCAGCGCGACGTGGTCAGGCGAGAGGGTGGTGAGCCCGTAGCTGTGGTTGACCTCCGCATACTCGGCGTTCCCTACGCGGATGAGGGTCTCGTCAAGCAGGCGCACCACCAGCGACAGAACCTTCACGCGGGAGAACCGGCGGCGGAGGTTGGCATCGACGGCGGCGCGCAGGGCGGGCAGCGCCCGGCCGAAATCGGCCAGATGGTCGAACTTGTGGGCGTCGCGCTCCTCACGCCAGACGGGGTGGTACAGGTACTGCTTGCGGCCCCGATCGTCGCGGCCGGTGGCCAGGATGTGGCCGTTCGCCCACGGGCTGATCCACACGTCGGTCCAGGCGGGGGGGATCACCAGGTCGGTGATCCGCTGCCGGACCTTCGAGTCGGTGACGGTGGAACCGTCGGGGTTGCGGTAGGTGAAACCCTTGCCGCGGCGGTGGCGGCTGATGCCGGGTCGTTCGTCGGAGACGTACCTCAGGCCGGCCTCGACCGCCGCGGCTTCGGCGTCCCCAGCCAGCCCCGCCGGCACCTAGCTGTAGTCGGGGCCGCCGCCGCGACCTCGCTTCAGCTCGTGGAAGGTGGCGATGTCAGCCAGGGTGCGAGACGCCTCCCAGATGGCGACGGCGTCGTCGCCCTTGGGTACCGGTGACACGACGGGACCGAAGATGGCGTTGCCGGCGGCAGTGATGATGATCGGCGAACCGACGTCTTCACCGACCAACTCGAGGGCCCGCTCATGGGCGACCTTGACGGCCGCGTCGGCCGCGGGATCCAGCGCCACCTCGGACAGTTTCTGGGCGTCGGGCAGGCCGGCCTCACGCAGCGACTGCTCGACCAGCGCCGGGGTCTTCTCGGCGCCCCCGGGGTGCAACGCCGTGCCGATGGCCGTGTAGAAGGCGCCCACGTCATCGTTGCGGCCGGCGTCGGCCAGGTGTTGGACCACCCGGGTCGCCTGCTTGGAGACCTCCATACCGGCCTGGAACTGCTCGGGGATCTCCTTGCCCTCGTTGAGCAGGGGAAGGCTGAAGGACTGCCACGTCACCTCGAGGCCCGTCTGGTCGGCCACCTCGAGCACCCAGCGAGACGACAGCCACGTCCATGGGCACACTGGATCGAAGTGGAACGTCACTGAGTCGGCCATGCGGCCGAGGATACGAGGCGGCCGGACGATTCAGGGAGCTGGAAGGGGTCGGCGGCCCCATTCTTCTAAGCTCACCGTTCCCGCAAGCCGGGCGGCGTGGCCGAGTGGTTTAGGCAAGGGCCTGCAAAGCCCTGTACGGGGGTTCGATTCCCCCCGCCGCCTCCAGTATGAGTTCCGCGGCGTGGTGGGGTTTGGGTACACCATTGGGTGGGCCGTAATTCACGCGGGCGTTCGCTGGTCACGCCGGCTGCCGCCGACGCTGGTCGCACCCGCAGAGGTGATCGGTCAGAATCGGCGGGTGGCGATCGACGCGGCCGTAGGTGATCACACTCGACAGACCGAGTACTCCGATCCGGGGGAGTGGGCGGTCTTGTTCGATGCCATCGATCCGACCGTCGAGGCGGTGTCTGCCATGGCCCGCAACGTGGTCGCGCATTATCGGGCGCAGGCTGCTGAACTGCCCGAGTCTTCGCGGGGGGACATCTCACTGCGGTGGGTCGTGGCGATCCTCGATACCGATCAGCACCGGAATCCGCAGCCGCTCACGGTCGAGAGGGCCGTTTCCAAGCGAGTTCAGGGCTGCTGTCGCGATCACTCGCTCCTGGCGGTGACCGCGCTGCGCCATCACGGCATCCCGGCACGGGATCGAGTGGGCTTCGCAAAGTATCTCTCACCGACATGGAACCACGACCATGTCATCGTCGAGTCATGGTTGAACGGACGGTGGCGGCGGTTCGACCCTGAGTTCGCCGAGCCTCTGCCGAGCCTGCCTGATCCGACCGACATCGCCGATGGGCCCGACAGCCCGTTCCTCACGGCCGCTCATGTGTGGCTCGGCCATCGGGCCGGCGCGGTCGACGTCACCCGCTTTGGTGTTGCGGAAGGGCTGGGAATCGGCGGCGACTGGTTCGTGTACGGATACGTCATTGCAGAAGCGGCGCATCGGTTCGGCGATGAGTTGCTGCTCTGGGACACCTGGGGAGCGATGTCCGGCGATCTCGCCAGCGTCCCGTCTGACCACCTCGCCCTGGTCGACGAGGTCGCGCGACTGCTCGTGCTGGCCGACGAAGGCGACCTGGAAGCCGAACGCGCGCTCCTCGACCACTACCGCCATGACTCCCGGCTCCATCCCGGAACACACATCCGCAGCATGTCGCCAGACGGCGGCGTATACGACGTGGATCTCGCCGCGCGGACGACAGTGCAGGTCTCGTAGCCGCTCGCCTGACTCGTGACCATCGAAACGATGGTGTCGGGCCCCACGCTGGAAGGTGTAGGACGACACGACGCATGCCAGTCAGCGCTTCATCCTGCGCAGGTCCGAGTACGGAAACGGGACGAGGACAATGTCGCCTCGGGTCGGCGACAGCATCTACGAGACGGTGGTCTCGGGCAGGTCGTGTACGGCGGGAGCGCCTCGTGAGCAGCCATGCCACGTCGGGCCGGCCAAGGCGGCAATATGGGCGGGAGGCGAACAGGAGGCCAGATGCCGGATCAGACTTGTGCGAACTGCGGATCGAACGTCCCTGACCGAGCGGCTTTCTGCCCGGAGTGTGGGACACCCCGCGACGCCGAAGCGGGAACCGTGGCGGCGGATCGGAGCGGCAGCGACCGCTCGGCTGACGACCCCACCGGCGTGATGCCATCCACCCAGGTCCTGCCCGAGACCGAGCCGGCAATCGCTTCGCCACCTGACCCGCAGACTTCCTGGCAGACCCCGACCCCTCGTCAGGACCCCGGCACGCCTGCCTGGCAATCGCCGCCGCCCGCCTCGACACCCACCTGGCAGGCCCCCGCCCCGCCGCCGGGCTGGCAATCGCCACCATCGGGGCCACCCGCTGACGGCCCTCCCGGTGCGCCGGCGGCCGGCTGGCAAGCGGCGTACCCGTCCTCGTCGACGGGGACCTCTGCGGCCAAGTCGTCGGCCGGCGATCCGGTAGCCGGCGCGCTGGGTGTGGTCGGCGGCGCCATCGCCGTGCTGGCGGTGTTCCTCACCTGGATCAAGGTGGAGCTCGGTGGGATCGGGAGCACGTCGGGCACCGGTTGGCGGACCACCCAGGACGGCAAGATCATGCTGGCCATCGGGATCGCTGCCGTGATCCTGGGCGCCATTCTGTTCGCCAACCGACATTTCGGTCTACGGCTGCTGCTCTTGGCCGCCGGGATGGGGGCCATCGCGGTGGGCATTCGCGACCTGCTGGACGTCGGACCCGTCGCCGACGAGATCAAGAAGACCGGCCTGCCGGTCACTGGGCACAGCGCTGGTATCGGCCTGTACCTGGTGCTGGTGGCCGGAGTGGTGCTGGTGCTGGCGGCATTGATCGCCTTCACCGGTGGCTCGAAGCGGGGGCGACAGCCAGTTGGTTGATCTCGACCTCACCGGGCGGGTAGCAGTGGTCACCGGTGGGAGTGGCGCCCTCGGCCGGTCTTCGGCGGCCGCGCTGGCCGGTGCCGGGGCCGCGGTGCTGGTGGCCGATGTTGACGCCGGGGCGGCGACCGCCACCGCGACCGCCATCACTTCTGAGGGCGGCGTGGCCAGCTGGGCGGCGGTGGACGTCGCCGACAAGTCCGGCGTTGATGCGTTGGCGGAGCAGGCCATGGCGGAATGGGGCCGCATCGACTGCTGGGCCAACGTGGCCGGCATCATGCGCACCCAGTACGCGCTCGACGTGGCTGAGGATGACTTCGATGCGGTGCTGGCGGTGAACTTGAAGGGCGTCCTATTCGGCTCGCAGGCTGCCATCCGGGCCATGAGCCCGGCCGGCACCGGCTCAATCGTCAACGTGGTGTCGGCCATCGTCGACGCCGCCGTACCCGGTATGGCCGGCTACGCCGTCAGCAAGGCGGGGGCCACCATGCTCACCAAGTGCTTGGCACTGGAAGTGGCCCGGTCCGGGATCCGGGTCAACGCGGTGGCGCCGGGGTGGACGCCCAGCGGCATGACCCGCGCGAGCGTTAGGGGCGTATCCAGCTCGGCCGAACCGGCGGCCGTCGGCGAAGGACTTGACGACGAGGCGTGGGCCGCCCACGCCGCCAAGCAGGGCCGCTACGTGCCGCTAGGCCGCGCCGCCGAACCGGGTGACGTGGCCGACACCGTGCTCTACCTGGCCTCGGACCTGTCTCGGTTCGTGACCGGCCAGATACTCCGCCCCCACGGCGGCGTCACCATGCCCTGGTAGCGAGGAGCGATAAGCCGCTTCGGCCCCTCTGGCTCCGTCGCGCCGGGTTTGCAAGGTCGGCCGCTTCTCCTGTGGGGAGAGTGACGGTGACCGGCGAGATCGAGGTCGCGGCCACCTCTTTGGCACGCTGACCGCCGCCTTGGCTCTGGTACCTTCGTCGCTCCGGGGCCGTTAGCTCAGTTGGCTAGAGCACCTGCATGACGCGCAGGGGGTCAGGGGTTCGAGTCCCTTACGGCCCACTATCCTGGCCAGGGGTTTTGCCCTGTTCGAGGTGACCATCGGGGCCTCTGAGGTGACACCTGGCAGCCAAACTGGCAGCCACAGCCGGACGGTTCAGGTCGTTGAGCCGGTGCCGAACAGGGCCTCCATCGGCTCCTTGCCGGTGGCGATCACCGGGTCGAACAGGTGCCGGTACACCCCCATGGTCATGCGGGTTCCGTCGTGGCCGACCAGGTCGGCGACCTTGTCGATGGGCACCCCGGCCGCCGAGAGGATGCTCACCGCTGAGTGGCGCATCTCGTTGGGGGTCCAGTGGCCCAGACCGGCCTTGGCGCAGATCCGGTCGAAGGATCGCCGCAGGTTCGATGGGTCCACCGGTGTGCCCACCGAGGTGGAGAACACGAGACCCGAGGCGGTCCAGGCCGGACCGGCAGCGAGCTGCTCGCGTCGCTGGGCGCTTCGACGGGCCGACAGCGCGTCCAGCACGGGCTGGGGTGCCTTCAGAACTCGCTGTGACCGCGGGGTCTTGGTGGCCCCGATGCTGAGCACCTCCTTCCGGCCGCCGACCGGGTCAGGGCGCCGCTTCAAGGACTGGCGGATCGCCAGGGTCCCGGTGGCGAAGTCGACGTTGTCCCACGGCAGGCCGAGCGCCTCGCCCGGCCGAAGGCCGAGCATCAGCATCGCCTTGATCGCTGCCTCGAGCGGATCGCCGTCGGCGGCAGCGAGCAACGCCCGGGCCTGGTCGTGGTCGAGGGACCGGCCCGAAGGCTGTCTCAGGGTCACCGGGTTGGCCAGTGCCGCAACGTTGCGGTTCACCAGACCCTCGACCTCGGCAAAGTGAAGCGCCATCTTCAACACCGACCGGGCCCGCATGGCGCTGCTGCGGCTCTTGCCCTCGGCGAGCAGCTCGTTGGTGAGGGCGTTCACGTGAGACGGTCGCAGGGACCGCACCCGCAGCGCTCCGAGCTTGGGCACGACGTGAAGCCTGACGATCGAGTCGTACCCCGCCCGAGTGTTGCTGGCCACATCCGCGCGGATGCCCTCTTTGAGCCAACGGTCGAGCAGCGATGCGACGGTGAGGCGATCGTCGGGGACCGGGACGCCCTTCTCGACCAGGGCCAGAACCTCACGCACCTTGCGCCGCGCCTCGGACGCAGACCGGGCAGAGACCCACTTGCGCTTCCTTCCCCCGTCGGAGGAGGGCTGCTCCACAACGCCTCGCCACCGCTTGCGAGCCTCGGAGTAGAAGACCGAGCCGTCGCCCGGCGAGCGCCTTGAGGAGGTCACCACGTGTGCCTGTAGAGATCGTGAGTCATCTCAGGGGTACCGTACGACCGAGGTAAGACACGCTTCATCGCTGGTCATGGCCGGCCGACTCGGGCGAACTCCCAGAGGGCATCTACTGGCACCCGACGAAGACGTCCGACCTTCACGGCTCGGAGGCTCCCCTCCTTGACCAACTGGTAGGCCTTCGTCCTGCCGATCGACAGAGCCGCTGCCGCCTCTTCCATGGTTAACAGCACGGCCGGAAGCACTGTGGACGTCCCGCTCGATGATGCACCAACGCCCTTGGGTTGGAGCTGTTCACGGGGGTGCTCGCCGGGTAGATCATCGCCGGCATCACCGCCATCATGGAGTGGTTGTTCACCGAGCCTGCCATGTGACAAGGGGCGGCCCGGGCCCGCACCCAGCCGGGCCTGGGTCGTGAGCCGTTGCCGAGGACGGTCGTAGAGTTCCGAGGCGCCTCCTACAGGCCTCGTCGGCTCTCGGAGGCCTTCAGGGGCCTTCTGAGGCCCCTCTGGCGGGACCTGACGACTAGGTCTGGACTCGTCGCATGGGCGCCGGTCCTTCACGTTCGAACCATCGCCACGGGGGCGCCGAACCGGACCCGGCGCCAGTAGGGGTCCTCGCCGAACCCGCCCACGAGCGACTTTGCCTTTCGCTGGGTAATAGTTTGTCCATTCTTATCGACCCAGTACCCACGGGTGGTGTGGACCAACCGGTGGCCGTTGATGTCCAGGAAGTCGTCTATTTGTTGTTGGGCCCCGTCGAGGTCAGCATTCTCGGGAGCTTCGATTACCTGTGTCATTCCATACGAGAAGGACCCATAACGAACCCGTTGGATGTCAACTATTCCGATACCTGCCCGGGAGGCGTGCACCTGCAAGTCGTCCTTAGGGACGGTTGTACCTCGGTGCCAACCATGAATGTGACATCCCGGACTCCCAGGGTCTCGTTCCACGTGGTACGCCATACTCCAAGCATCATGGCCGAATGACCGTCTAATACTTTTGGTGATCTTGTTGACCTTGTGTCTTGTGTCAGGCCAGCGTTCACCTACTTGAGTCAACATGACCGCTGAGGTCGGCTTTGCCATACGTATGGCTTTTCCTACTAGCACCGCCTCGATCGGGGCACAAAACACACAAGTAAGCTTTCGGCATCTCCATGGCCGCACCTCACCCGTGATTTCATGCTGCCACCACATGTCGTTCCCATTGGGACAGCTTTCCAACGTCTCGACCTTCACTTCCTCACCCTTTCATCTATAAGAAGTCGTTTGTGACCATCGAGTAGTGTGGATCTGCCTTCGATCGAGGTCAGACGCTTCCCCGCGGTGTCGGCTGGAGAAGGATGCGGTTAAGGCGCCTTCGAGGGAATGCATGGGAGCCACTGTCTGCTTTTCCGAGGGCTATGGTCAACCTGTTGAGGTACCATTGAGGTGGACAATGGGAAGGAACTCAACTATGAATCTCGAACTGGATCGCGAAGGAGCAGTTGGAGTCCCGGTAGTCAGCTGGCAAGCTCCTGCTGACGTCGGCCTCTCCCGAGACGGGACCAGGGTGACGTGGCCGATGAAGCAAGGCAGCAAGTTCTCCCGGCCGAGTCCAGCTGCTGTACGTCTGATCGGTCCAGCGGAACGGTCCGGTTCAGGTGTAGTCGCCGATGATTTGGAAAGCCTTTTGGGCCAGTTCCTCGGTCTGGGTGTGAACGTGAAGGGCCGACGAGATACCCAGCGCCTAATACGCTTTGTTAACAAGTGGGGACCCTTGGGCTTATGTCAGCATTCTCTACCTGCGACCCACTTCGGCCACCGACAACGCACCACGGTCTCCGAGGCCATGCAAGGACACGCCACCCCCGAACCATGGGGTGACGGTGAGTCCGGCTCGAGCGACGAGCTCGGACGCTTCCTCAATAACCTCGACTGCTGCCGGCCAGTGAGTGAGCCGCTGGATGTTTGGTGGCGCTACGTCGACCGGCTTTCGGGCATCGCCACCGTCGCCGCCCTCCTCCATCTGGGCAGGCCAGCCGACCGGGCAACATGGCACCAAGCGCTGGGCCGTGACCCCCAACTGCCGGACCCAATCCCGGGTGGCACACCGCGGTCGGTTGTGGCGTCGGTACCGGTCCCAACCATGGATGGGCCACCACCACCGGTCGACATGACCGCCGTATGAGTCCCCTGGCGTGGTGGGGTTTGGGGGTCGGGGGTCCACCACGAGGTGAGCCACCGGCGTGAGGCTCGGTGTGTACCTGGAAGTGCACACCGAAGGAGATCACGCCGATGGCTCTTGATGA
>JAABUM010000527.1_pt1 | contig 65663 bp, 128 predicted proteins | sample 5559161 | NCBI WGS metagenome assembly JAABUM01 (sample SAMN10711868, study PRJNA513369) | rock metagenome | isolation source: Antarctica rocks | place: Antarctica: Victoria Land, Siegfried Peak nord
AAATGTGGCGGCACGAGAAATTAAATGTGTATATGAGAACTGGATCAATTATGAAAGTGTACCAAGTTCTCGGACATGTCTCTGTGACAGTGATCCAGTTTCTCATAACGCCCGCAAATGTGGCGTCACGAAAAATTGATTGTCATTCCGCTCGGCTTTCCGGGTTCATCCGCTTGCAAGACCGCAAACTCCTGCTTGCTGCTGAGAGACATGGCACAGCAGCGGGCCCGTACGTGAAAATTCTGGCGGTGACAGCGTTGCCCACCCCATCCTAGCACTTGACCACATGCTAGGGGATTTCATACATACGCCATGTTCAGCCATGATTGTATGTGCCTGAGACCTGAATTTACGATCTGTAGCCCTGCACGCACACAAAAATGTCCTTCCTGAATACACCGCCGCAAACGAGCTTTCAAGGTACACAGCTGACTTTTTCGACAACCTGACTAAAAGTCGAGGTGTCCCCTGCTTCTCGTGCATCATCAGCTGCCCCAGGTGAAAGGTGCCCTCGGTCCATGGTCGCCGCACAACACTCAACGACGTGCTGGCAAGCCTCGCACAGCCTGAACGACGTGCTCATTGATGCATGAGTGGTCGAATATCCACAGTGCCTTCAAAGTGGTAAGGTCGCGGAGGCCGGGCTGCGGGTCGTCCACAGCCGGGTTGCTACTCACATCCAAAACAGCGAGCTGCGTCAGCTGGGACAGGGTTGGGAGGGATGACAGGCTGCACTTGATCAGCCGCAGCACCAGACCTTCTGTTATAAGCGAGAATGGTCGAGAGCGCACGGACGTGCCGGAACTTTAGGTTGCTGGCGCTTGCAATTGCGGCAGGCAGCCCGTTGCTGAGGTCGCAATCCCATAGCTGCAGGAAAGTCATCTGCTGCAGCTTCGCCGAGCTGCGGAAGAGCAGCTGCAGCGGCACCGTGCAGTGGTTGCACATGAGACTGCGCAGCGACGTCAGCTGCGGCGCCCCTGCGGGCACGTCTGCTGCCGCCTCGGCTGCCACATCCGCTGGCTGCTTCATGCGCAGCCTCGCGTGCTCCAGGCTCTGCAGGGACAGCAGCCGCGACCAGTCGCCGCAGCGCGGCGAGAAGTGTTTGCAGGTGATGTCCACCGACTTCAGCACGCGGCTGAGCACCGCCAGCGTCTTGGCCGGCCATGCGGCGGGCGCGAAGCTGGCGGTTTTGGTCTCCAGCTCCAAGCTCGAAAATCCTGCTGCAGACACGTTGGTAGTGCCCAAGCCACCGCGTGCAGTGTCACCAGCGTAGAGTCGCTGTCGCAGTCGCTCACCAACCGCAAACTGCGCAGTCCTGCAAGGGTGGAGACATGCTCACTGGGCAGTTGCCTTATCGAACACAGTACGCTGATGATTGACAAGCCATGCCGAAAGCACGTGCAGGAACTACAGCAGGCAGGTAAATGTGGTTCCCACCTCGCTTGCGGTCCACCAGCCAGCGGATCAGGGTGTGCAACCGTGAGAGCCGCGCGCTGCTGGCAGCGGCTATGTCCAGCACCTTTGCCTTCACATCGCCCCAGGTGGTGAGGGCAGTCGGGTGCATCAGTACGGAGCGAAAACGTTTGCACACCAGCTGCAGCCTCTGCACAACACCCACATCCAATGGTCATGTGTTGCGTGGCAAGTGTCGAATGTAGTGCTTCAAGATCGGAGCGGCCTTCTCGGCTGACGGTGCTTCACACCTGTGCCTTGTCTTCGACCGAACAGAACCCAAGCACGCGCTCGAGGATGTCGTCACTGAGACTCAGCAGCGGCAGTGGCTGTGTATTTTTGTTTCGCCGCGGCCATCGCTCTCTGTCCAGAATTTGCGAGGAGCAATCGTCAGAGACACTTAGACAAGACGTGTTTCAGATTGACGATTTGTCTAGCGCAATTCTGAAAGACTGAAGCTTCAAAATGAAGCACGTGACATGCATGCTGTGCTAAGTGGTGACCTCTGCGCAGCAAGTCTACATTTTGCAGTGTCAGAAGTTTGGATAACAAATTCTGTAGCAAAATCCGCCGGTGCTACGTTCGGCCTCGCTCTGGCTGCTTGATGTTCAGGACATGATCTGCAGTTCGACATGTACCTCGGCAAGGAGCGCCCGCGCGCTGCTGGTTTGATCGTCGACAATTGACGCTTCTATTACTCGTCGATGATCGACGATCTGGGTGATGACACTCTGATGGTACCTCGCTACGGTGCCCAACGAAATTGCAGCTACATAATTGACTGGTAGCCGGAGAAATCCGATTGGTTTGGTCTGCCGCGCTTCGCAGCCGCAAAACTGCAGATCAACTCGGCGCATCGGTCTGGCAGCTGATGGCGCCGCAAGCGCTGAAGGTGTTTGGCAGACTCGGCGACGACTACCTGTTTCGCCTCGGTGGCGGCCAGCTGGGCAGCAGCAAGTACAACATGTGAGTGCCACGCTGCATCTTGTGCCATGACGCTGTGCCCTGCATCCCTGCGACGCCGCACTGCAATACTGCCGGCAAGGCCCATCCACGGATCATAGATGTTCACATGCAAAATGCTGCAAGATGTGCCATGGAATTCGTTTGCAACACGTCGCTCTGCTGCAGAGTGGTCGAGGTCACGGACTTTCGGCCGTCTGGCGGCGCATGGGAGGCCACCTTCACGCTACAGTCCCTGAAGAACTCCTTCGTGAGGATGCAGCAGCATGTGGCAATGCAGTGTCCAATGCGTGCTGCACAACGCCTGGTGCACGATGATGCAGCCACGCCGTTATCACGGATTGACCATTCGTTGTTGTCGCACAGATTGCTCATCCTGGCGCATTGTGGTGCAGGACGAAATGGTGCCGGAGATTGAGGACCTGCTGGCGTGGCTGTCGGCGCTGCCTTCCAATCCCACCGTGCAGCTGAAGCGGGAGGGCTCAAGTGCGGCACGTTGCGCGGCAGCAGTCACATCTGTCGATCACATAACTTGACAACTGAGAGCCCTTGTCGCTTTGCCCTGGTCCAATGCGGTGCACTTCCCTGCAGAAACATGGATCGAGGCCGAGCTGGAAGATGCGGAGAATCTCAGGTATGATTCGAATATGCAGTTCTGATGCAAATGGAGCTGTGAAAGCTTGCCTGCGCACGCTGTGATCAGCCGAATCATGACCAACCTCTATCCTGCTTGCAGGCTTCCGCCATCTGGTGCACTGAACAGAGCCAGCGGCCAGGAGGCCGAGGACATATGTGCAGGTGAGACCTGGACACAGGAGCCTCTCCGAGACGACTGCTGCATGCAGGCGGCACCATCAGCGCATTGACCCTCGTCCGCATGCGCAAAACACTGTTGGACATACCATCCTACAAAATGTGTAGGCATGGGCTTCGCCTTGTACGACGAGGTGCAGGAGATGCAGCGGCGGCTGCAGGAGGCAGATGCACGGGTGCGTCTTGGCCGAATGAAACCTGCAAACCCAGAAGCTGCGTGTTATTGCCAGCCTGAGAACGCAGATGGGACAAGCGGTTCCAGCAGCACGCCCTGATTCTACTGAGTAGACCCCGACTCCAGCCGCTTTCACAACCCTGTTATCTTTGACAGCAGGCAGCCCGGAGAAACGTGGCGTCCGGTGCATCGGCGGGCAGCGGCCGGCCGCCATCGGCGTCACAACAGCAGCCGTTCTCGCAGCAGCAGCCGTCCTCGCAGCCGCTGGGCAGCCCGTCGCAGCCGCAGCACTCGCAGAAGCAGGCGCGCACAGACGGCCGCACTTTGGCGTCCCAGTCGCAGCGGTATGATGTGGGCGGCGCCGCAGGTGTGTTAGATATGCATCCTTCTTGGCTCCTTTTCAATCCCGCCGATCTCGCTGCCTTTTCGGATTGGTTACTGGACCGAGATGCTTCGGTGCACAGCTTGCGCATTCCTATCTTTGATTTCAGAGCTGTTCTTCGCGGGCATGTCTGCTGCATGCAGCAGCGGATTGGCTCCTGCTTGCAGCAAGCTCAATCAATCCGTCCCAAACCGCGACCTCGATTCGTGCGTGACGAAGCAGAAGCCGGCATCTGCGCATTGCAAGTACTGAAACACGTCCAATTCTTCATGCAAGATGCAAGCTCAGACGAGGAGGAGAAGAAGGCGCAGCCCGCCGTAGACGACAGCATCCCGGAGCGGCAGCGGCACCGGGTGGTGCGGGGCCGCGGGCGCGGCCGCCTGCCCTTCGGAGGCCTCGGCCGCGGGGGCCGATAGCCATGCAATGGTAGCCTTTGTTTCATGCAGGTGCAGCTTCTGAGCTTGGTCGTTTGCCTCCGCAACGCTGGCTGCAGCATGTGTGTCAACCATCATGTATTTGCAGGTCTTGCAACATGGGGATGTTGGTGGTTTGTAGTCTTCTGGAGAATCGTAACGAACGGCCAGCACAGAGACAGAACATCCTCTTTTTCTCCCCCTGTGCATGCAAAGAGCATCAAGCTGCAGCGACGAGCTCTCTGAACGTCGCCGTGCCTGATGTGTCGGTCCTGTGCATAGCACAACATCTGCGTCAGCCCTTCTCGACGCCGCCATAGGTATGTGAACAATGTGCACATGGCTGTGCTGTCATTACATGCATGTGGGATTGACAAGAGTCCTGCACAGTCAAAAGAGCACTCTGCGCGAGGCAGCCGCAAGGAGGCTCACTTCGGGGGCCCAGGCGGCTGCGGTTTCCCGGCCTTCGCGGCTGCGGCCGCTGCGGCCGCCTCCTCCTCGATCTGTTTCCTGATCTCCTCTGCGGCCTGCAGTGACAAAGTGCAGCTGCATCATGCTGTGAGTGAGAACTGGGAACATGAAGCCACCGAAGCACCAAAGTTTGTATGATTCGCATTCGTGCTTGCGTCACTGCCAGCAGAAAGAGCTGGCCAAGAGCGGGGCTGTTCCCTGCTCATTTTGGGAACACAACTGGAGCGCAATATGAAAAAGGTATGTTGCAATGCCCTTTTCAACATGCGCTGTGCTCCTGCAATGCTTCTGCTGCAGAGGCCCCTCTTGTCTGTGTATACGCAGCCGTCAGGGCACAATCCTGAAGGCTTTTCTTCTGGAACGCTTCTTATAACGGGGTCCTGGACGGCGGGCAGGTCCACCTCGTCGGCGCACAATGACCATACATATGGAATGCCAATCAAAGAACAAGGAAATTCACTTCTCTTACATTTTTGTAGACCGGGTCCTGAAAGGCGGGCAGGTCCATCTCGTCGGAGCACGCCTCGCCAAAGTACGACATCAGCTCGTACCGCTGCCGCGCCGCGTCCCGCTGCCGCAGGCACCGCATTGCGCCCGCGCCCACCTCACTGCCATCCTCGAAGCCTGCAGGATGCAAGCGCATCGGTGAGATCGCCCACCCTGGACTAGCTTTTTCTCGGCCAGCAGCGGCGCCAGGGCAGCCCCGCCCTCCAGGTTGGCCATTGTCAGGCTGCGGAATTTCGCCAGCGCAGGACCACCAAGCGGCTGGCGCCAGCCAGTGCACCACCGGCTGGCGAGCCTACTTGCCTGCAGCATTGCTTGCAGGGTCTGCACATTGGGATGGGCAGACAGCAGCACCTGCCAGATTGGCGTCGTGGACCATGCTGACGACTGATGAGGCAGGTTGAGGCAGAAATTTCACCTGCCAGGTTGGGATCGTGGCTCAGGCTAACAACCACCTCCTCGACGCCGCCGCGCCCGTCCTTGAGCCGCTTGCTGGCCTGCCACGAGTTGAGACAGCGGCCCCCGATGTTGGACGGCGATGTGTCGGAGTCGTCCCACACGCCGCCCAGTCGCGCGCACCGCTGCATGCGGCAGTGCAGCAACGTCAGGCAGCGACACAATTGATGGCATTGCGCATGATTCACGACCAGCTCTGTTCAAGAGGGCCCCATCCGCAGTACGCAAGCCGCCGATTCTCAGCGTCGCGTAGGACAACCACATTTGTGAGACGTACAGCAACATCTGTGCGGGTTGGCTTTATCATCCGGGCTGCAGTGCGCCCATGGACAGCGACAGACAGCTATGCTGCCTATGGTCACATCCCGTGCGGCCCTACCTGCGGCGTGGTGCTGTGGTCGCACAGGCAAATTTCAGGAAAAACCAGCAGCAGCTCTGCGCTGCTACCGGGGAGCAGCCGTTCAACAAAGGGATGTCGGCCAATGCGTAGGCGAGCACATTCGAACTCCGACCTGCGGCGTAGGGCTATGGTCGTACAGGCATTCGTGCACGTGCGCCACCGGCCAGTCCGCTGCCAGCGCCTGCGCCATGATGCCGTCGAAATGCTCTGCCGCCAGGCCGTGCGTCCTGCGCCCAGCCAGGATGTACTGTCTGGTTGAGGAACGGTTGTTTAGTGGACGACAACATGAAGCGCCCATGCCATGATGCCGTCAAATGCTGTGCCGCCAGGCCCTTGGTTCTGCTCCTAGGGCATGGGTGTTGGCGGTGTGGTACGCCGCACAGCACAGTCCTTCCGATCTGAGGTTTCACATGCAGCAGCGCTGGGGTTGGAGATACGTTTTGTTGGCGACTCTCTGGGATTCGAGATAGCGTCTGCCCCAGCAAACAAATAAAGGCTTTCTTGCTGGCCACAGGACGAGACACTCCGGAATCTCACAGGGCATTCAGCGAGCCGAAGCGCCGATCCTCCGCCATCAGGCGTGGCCAGCGCATGGCGTTGGCGCCCAGGTCGGTGTGGCACCACCGCAGCTTGTTCAGCTTGCAGGTCGGCGCCCCCTCCTGCTGCCCAAACCGCTCGCACGGCACGCCTGCGATGCAAGCAACACTGAGGGCCGCACTGAGTGTGAAGCCTGCTTGACTTGCCGGCACATTCGCGCACAGGTTGCTGAAGGGTAGTGTGGAAGTTGGGAGTGCTGCACAGTGCGCCAGGTGCAGCAAGCTGCACTCTGTGCACCAGGGCTCGGATGCAGCAGCCTCCTCGTGGCAGTCGTATGCTTGCACATGGTGCGTTCTATGTACAGTGCATGAAGCTGGCGGCTGGCTGGCACCTGTGGCGCGGTGGTAGCGGCTGTAAAAGTCAAAGGCAATCACGTCCGCGTCCTTGACCGCCCCGATGCGGCTGAAGAACGTCTTTGCGTAATCGTTGTCGCCGTTGCTGACCACCACCCACTCCGTGTTGGCGGGACAGGCTGCGAAACATTGGAAATGTGACACCGTCAGCGTCTGACTTTCGGCCAAAACGAGTCCCGCAGAGTGTCCTGCGCCAGGCTGGCAGACGCATCACTGTCAGACGAACTGAGGGGAGCATCGCAGAGGGGAACACCTCGAATGGCCTCGTCGGTGAGATTGTATAGCTTTTCGTGATAGCCCGCCGTCCACTGGCCCTGCTGCTTGGGCGTGTAGTCCTTGCCAACCTGCAGGTGAGGTCAAACAATGCTTCAAGGTCCAATGCGCACCGTGTTTAAAATGTCTACAACGAACAGGATCAAGCTGACGCCTGCCGGCTACAGCCTTCAAGCCAGTAAAAGTCGGCATTGCTGCTGCTCAAGGCGAATGGCTTCACTTTGCAGCAGGGACGAGGGTTTGGTGCAGCGCCGCACCCATTCCGCGAAGACCCAGATGCGGTCATCATTCAGGTCCTGCAGGATGTAGTGCAGGTCCCGAAACGGCTCGCTGTCCATCACCACCAGGATCGCCTCCCAGCTGCAGATAACGGCAGCATCATCTCAGAGCTTCAACTTCGCACCCCAAGGCAGAGAGGAATGAGGCCATCTCCGCGAAGACACTCAAATTGTCACCGTCCCATGTGGTGGCATCTATCCAACCCAAGTGCGTCTTGACGTTCAGAGGTGTACCAATGCGCCTCACTTGGGGTTGGACTGCTGCCGGAGCGACGTGAGCAGGCGCCGCAGGCCCTGCCGCTGCTGCAGCGCGGTGTCGCCGCCGTGGCCCCAGTACGTACGCACCACTATACATATCGCGGGCTGCTGCACTGAAGCCTGTCTTTGGGCTGGCGACTGAGGCGCTGCTGCTGTCGCCAGGATGCCCAAGGCGCAGCTAAGGAGCATACCCGCCCATGCGGCGCGATGCGTCATCGAGCGCATGATTTTGCAGCTTAGCGGATCTGAGACACACGGTAGCTAGGGATGCGCTTGCATCACACGATATGTTCTCACACCCACTGCACAGCTCCAAATCAACGCCAGATCAACCTAATGATGAATCCTCGGCTGCGGCCTGGGATGGCACTGCCAGTCTCTCTGGTGAATTTCGACTGGACGGCGCGGTCTGCAGCCGCGTTCAGGCGTGCAGAGGACAATTGGTAAACTGGTGGCCCGCAAACCTATGCTACATAGCGCGATCTTGATCTATGACTGTGTCGCGGTTTCGGAACCTTTGTCGCTTCTTTTCGGGCAGGTAGGTTGCGTGGCACTGCTTGGAAACAATGTACAGAGTCCTTGATTACTTTGTTGTCATCCAAGCGGACGCCCACGCGACAAAGGTTGCTGCAACTGTATGCTTAGAAACCGATACAGAATTGGATGTGGCTGCACCGGCCGCAACGGCATGCGCTCAGCCCCTTAATTGCCTTCCAAGCATGCCACTCACTTCCTTTCTTGCCTTCGAAGTAATGCTGGCGCTGGCTTGGAACACTATCAAGGCTGCCGCTGTGGCATTATGCGGCTGCGTGCCTGTGTCTCACAGGATTGAAGCATGCGACGGAAGCCCCTTTTGCACCTTTGCACATCAGCTTTTTTATTGACTTTTCAAGCCGGCAGTTTTTGCGACCTACCGTTTCACAGCTCTACCCGGGTACCATATGCTTTGCCTGGAAACCGATAACGGGGCGGCAGCGGCACCGTGCCATCGCAAAATAATGTCAAGTGCGCGATTTTCTGAACAGCATACAACAGTCACAAAGCAATCCAAGTGGTGCACCAGAGAGCCTTATTGCTACCCCTACTAGTGTTCATGTATCGATGAGCCTGGGATGCAATGTCGAGAAAAGCAAAGGTTTGGACAAGCTGGCTGGCGATGGGAGGCGCGGCTGTGACAGGAGAACCCGCGGTGCATTTGCGCTTCTTTGAATACTCACTAGAAATATGGGCCGCTGGGGCAGCAGCAAACTTGCCACACAAGGTTCGCTGCGCTGGCGCCGGCTTCATAGCTGACAACGGTGCGCCAGTGGCGCCACCACAGAGTGTGACCATACAGCATCTTTTGTGATTTTTCAAACATGCCGCTGCTACCGCTCGGAAGCCTATCAAGGCTCTGCCCTGGCATTTTCAGTGAGGCTCACCAGATGCCGCAGCGGCAACCTCTGTAGTCTTCCAAGTCGGCCACAGGGTGCTAGGAAGGCTACTAGCAGCCCATAGGCTATAAAGTGCTGCTCTGGCGCTGCTTGGAAGGCGATTGTGACGTGCCTCTGCTACTATGCAGGCACATCCAATCCTTCGTCGTTTTCCAAGGCGATGATGCCTGGACCAACCTTTGTGCCGCACAAGCCCGCTTGGAAGACAACAAAGTAATGAAAGATTCGGTGCGCTGTTTCCATGGAGCTGGTTTCCAAGCAGTGCCATGCAACCTACGCTGAAATCATGTGTTGGAGGCACTTCACAAAAGCAATCTACAGCCAGCACACCTAAGCAGACGCTGGACATTCGCCCACTCGCATCCGATTTTGCGTACCGAGATACTGAGACACTCTGAGCCGTTGCTGCTGCTGCTCAAAAGTAAGGAGTTTTGGATCATCAGGCGAGGCCGCGCACTACACTGACACAAGAGCTGCACCAGAACAAAAGCCTCAAGTGCTGATGGTCCGGATAGTCAATGGCGAAATCGTAGGTGCGCCGGAACGACAGGCAGAGACGCTGTTCCATGCTGCCTCGCTGCGCGTGCCTCCCGCAGCACGCCTGCTTGCCCAAACATGACCCATTCCTAACGGCAACAGTTTCTATTCGCAGACGACGATAAAGGACCGCAGAACAGCAGGGCGCCAAGAATTCAGCAGACGGCAACGGGGTGCGAAAGAGGCTTCGTGTCACCGCATGCGTGTATGCTTGCACCTTGGCCGGCGCTGCCTTGCATTACACACACATACAGTTGTGTCAGGGCGAACGGCTGATGTGCTGTCGCGAAACCATGCAGCCACCCCGGCGGTCGGCCGCGCGCAGCGCCGCCACCGCAGGAGCCATGGTGGCAGCGCACTCCCTTCAAGTGCGTCACATAGCACGCGACTACATGGTCCGAAGTAAACAATGCAGCAGCTTGACGGCAATCTGCTGCAGGCTGCTCCTCGCAAAGCAGTAATGCTAATGCTTAGCAAAAGGAGACTGTCTCACACCCTGCTGCGCGCCCATTCCGCTGCACACCCAAACAGATACGTTGTCAATGCTGCAGGCTGCGGCATGATGTGCCGCCGCTGTATGGTCTGGCGGTGCCGGACGTGGAGATTTTCGGCTTCCACGTCACCGCGCAGCAGCTGGTCATCGCGGCGGCGCTCACCCTCCTCTTCGGCTGGCGCATGCTCGCCTTCCTCGCCATTCTATGTGCATTTTGGCCTCTCCATCTGCAAAGACATTGTTGCGTCCTAGAGAACACAAGATGGTTCACGAGTCTAAGTGCTGTTTGCGCATACGTGAGGCGTGAGATGGCTTCACATCAGCGCTGAGCTCTGCGTTTGTTGCTTGCAGTCGTCATAATCAAGATGAATGCGAGTCCGCCGTCGACTCCCGGGGCGGCGGCAGCTGGTGCAGCAGGCGGCGGCGGTGGCGGCGCGGGCCTCAACCAGGCGTCAGACTTTCTGAAGGACTACATGGCTTCGAATCCTTCCAGACCCGGCGCCGGCAGCGGCGGCGGGCAGTCGAAGGACTCGTGGGGATTGCGCGGCAAGGGCCACAAGCTCGGCTCCGGGTAGTGCGGCGATTGTATGCCCTGATGCAAATTCGGAAATCTGGCATTCTGTGGTTTTCAACGGCCTGTAGCGCGTTTCAGCAAAAGGCAGCACAACGTAAAAAATACTTCACTTTAAAAAGGCACAGGGCAATGGTGGGCCGTCAGCTCCGTCCTTCAACTTCCGCCTTCTTGAACGATAGAGGTGCCTCTGCCGCCTTGGCACCCTTGAGAAGGCACAGGTTCTGCTGGACCGGCGCCGCAACAGCAATATTTGTAATGTTCCAAGCCGGCGCCAGGGGCTGCTGCGACGCTGCCTGGAAGACGCTGCTTAGAAGGCAATAAAGGGGTTGCTGTGGCGTGCAGCCACGTCCAATCGTTAATCACTTTGCAATTCGGGGTTGCGGGGACCAACCTTTCACATGCTTGGAAGACAATAAAGGAATGCGAGGGCGGTCTCCTTGCTGACGATCAACAGGTATGATGTATATACAAATATTCAACGTTTTGTTTGCAACAGATGGTGGTGCAGCTGTTGATTGTACACACCGAAGTCCTACTTTGACAGACCAAGGAAGCACGCTCCGGCAATGAGCGCCACGCCGCTGAGGAGGTACGCGGGAATGGCTTGGCGCTCGATCTCGTCGAACAGCATGATGCCCCACACCTGAAAAAGGGTATCTGGTGTTATTCGTTGAATGTCATTCAGCGCCTGGCGACACAGATGTCTTGAGTGGCAGAAGTCACCTACCCCTGCAACAAATAAGCCGCACTGAAAAATGGGGTACGCGATGGCGATGCCGACCGACTCTGTCGCCAGAAGGCTGAGCACATTGCCTGCATATTGACGAAGGACGCGCTGAGATGTATGGTTGACACAAAACATGTGTGCAATGATAGAAACCATGCCAACAGACATTCTCAAACACACGCACCTGTGTTCCACAGGATCCCGGCGGCAATGCCAAAGGCTGCCCCGACCTTCAGGCTCTGCTTGTCGGGCAGAGGTCGCATGCCGGTGAGGCTGGCCACGGCCAAAGTGACGAGCGGTGATGCCACCAGGACGCCGAGCGCCATGGACGGCAGGAAAGTCACACCACGAACATGTGGTGCAAACGTCTTGGGAGCCAGCACGAGTCCTGTAGCAGAGATCGTTGGTGTATGTTCCAGATGCCAAGTTCATAGCCCCCAAGTGGACGCAAATGCAAAGGTTGCAAAAGAGAGTGCTGGCAGAGACACGATGCGGCATGACATCTGTACATTCAAAACAGTGGCCCAGCACGGTTGTCACTCCAGACAAGTGTGTTGCCAGGCGCCTGACAACATGCACTTAGATCAGCGTCGCACAGGGTGATGTGCAGTTCCAGAGCATACCTCCAAACAGCCCCGCAGCGATGGCCGCCACGCATCCGATGCCATAATGCCGTGGGCCCTTTGGAACCTCATCATGCTGATGCATCGGATCCAGGATCCGTTCCTCCTCCAGACGGCGCCGGTGCTCATTGAGGGCCTCTCTGTCCTCAATGTCGGCTGCATCATAAGGACCTTCAATGCCTGGGGTTTATTCAGAATCTAGACCACAAATGGGCACAGGTGGGCATTTTCATAATGCGCAATGCTAAGGGAGCAAGGCACCTTCGTCCTTGTGCTCTCTGATTGTCTCGGAGTACCGTCCGTTGACAGCGATTCCGGCCAGGCCGCCGACCAGCAGGAGCAGTGCGGGCACCGAGAAGCCGGGGTGCTGCAGCTCGTCGCCGCTCACCCTGCAGGATGTGGGTCAGAAACACAAGGTCCCGCCTCCAGGTCTCGCGGAGCTGCTGGATCACTGCTTCGCCAGCAGTGTCAACCAGAAGTGTGACCATCTCACCGGATGCCCCACGTGAAGGATGCGATGATGGCTGTCCCCGACCAGATGGCGCTGGAAAACGAAATTCCGAGAATGTCGATGGCGAAGAACGTGCAGCCTGTCGATAGTACGAACAGCGCGCCCGACAGCATGCCCCACGGCGTGAACACCTGCTCGAAAGCATAGCAGGGACTCAGAAATACATGATTCAGTTGCAAACTCGACGAGCGATTGGCCACCATGCGCATCTCTGCGCCAGCAAGGCTTTACCGCATCAGCGCACGCACCTGCCGGACGGCCAGCAGCGGCAGAGAGCTTAGAATCAGCCCCACAGATACCCACGCATTGAAGTGCAGCGGGCTGACATTGGCTTTGTGCACAGCTTCAAATTTGGGCAGGACGCCAAATGTGCCGTTGAAGAACGCGGCGAGCACAGCCAGCGCGATGCCGAGCAGCGTGCCGGCCATCCTGCTGGCGTCACACCCAGCCCTAAGAGGTAACCGATATTGATTGTAGCCGGACTTGCACCCTGGCGCACCCTGGCAACGCGTGTTCTGGTCTCTGATGGCACGTGATGAACTGCAGTGCTCCAATATGCTGTCGGTCCGACTCAACCGCAGCGGAAGCTCTTGGCTGGACTACGAGGCAATGACACTGCAGTTGCGGCAGTGTCTTTCAGCAATCTGGCAAGGTGAGCCGGGCTGCACCTCTGTTTTGTTTCACCATGCACGTGCATGTTCCGGAACAGACTAGCACGCTGTCCAATGCTCGACAGAACACACATTGGCGTTTCGCATATTACTGCACATTACCCTACTCATCGACGCGCTGCAACCTACTCCGCTGCACACCAGGCACCGGCTGCTTTGCTGGCATCGGTTTCGATTCTTCCGGAACACCGACCCACCTGGCGAGGCCACGCAAGCTGGCGAACGTTCAGAGCGTCCGGAGGGACATGCAGGGTCTGAGAACTCTGCAGCACCGCTCCGGCCTGTGCCGGCCGCTGCGTCATCGCCTGCCACCCGTCCGGCACCAGCAGCTGCGCTGCCTTGCTTCCGGAGGCAGGCAGGACAAGAGCTGGGGGGACCTGCTGTCCACAGCTGCCGATTTGGGCAGGTATTCTCTCAATTCAAGAAGACGGCATCGTCGCAGCTTTGCATGCCCCATCTCTGCCTGGTGCGCCATGTTTGCAGACCGCCTTTGATGCGGCCGAAAAGGGCTCAAGGGAGTATTGCGCTTGTGGTAGGGAGGTCGCCGGCAAGGTGGGCGATTCTGTGAAGAACGTCGTCAGCAGCATCGTCCCCGGCACAGACGGCAGTTCAGACAGCAGCCCCGCGCAGCGTCGGCAGGCGCAGGTGGTGCGGGAAGATCCGCCAGATGTGCAGCTGCGCACCGCCGTCAGGGGTGAGCACCTGGCTTCAACTCCAAATGGCGCATCTGCGTGCATCATGTGACACACCAGCGCAACCTATCACATCGCACCATTCTGATCATCTCCATTTCGATCGATTCCTGCGCAACATGCAGATGCGTTTGGCGGCGGCATTGCTGGTAGGCTGGTCGGCGGCATGGTGGGGCGTGCATTTGGCGGCATGATGCAGGGCATGCAGCAGCAGATGGAGGCCGCCAAGGATCTGCAGCAGCAGGTGAGGCCAGGTTTGGGCCGAGCTCGAGGCTGAGCGCCCTTGTAGATGCCGCTACATGCCAGCCACACCTCGCTCCCAGCCTGCACTTGTCTCAGTGGTGCAGATCAATTGGATTGCTCTTGCTCATCAGCTCTTTGGCGTTGCTTATCGACACGACAATCACTGTGTCTGCAGGCAGCGCTCGCCATTCAGAGCAACGCTGAGGTGCAGCAGCGGCTCGGCGGGAAGGTGGAAGTGCAGCAGCCGTTCGCGCAGGAGAGCAGCACCAGCAGCGTGAACGGCAGGATGTCACAGCAGGTGGGACTCGCATTGGCAGATGAGGTTGCAGATTAGACATGCGCACATGCAACATGTGAGAGAGCAGACTTTGCATCCCAATGACTTCCTTGCTCCTATATGCAGATTCGGCTGCGCATGCCGGTTGTGGGACCCCGCGGCTCCGCTGAGGCTGTCGTTGAGCAGCGAGGCGGCGACACCATCAGTGTCCACGTACAGCTGCCGGGCGGCGGCCGCATCAATGTGGGCTCTGGCGGCAGCGGCGGCGGCGGCGGCGGCGGCAGGGTCATTGATGTGGATTGGAAGGAGGTCCGGTAATGACCGGTGGCTGGCGTCAGTAGTGTAAGCCGAGAGGAAGAGAGGGTCATAAGAGGCATTCGCTTCTTGTGCCGACTGCAGCGAATGGCAAGGGCTGACATCGGTGTCGATGGGTTCAGCAGTGTCACTTCGTCGGGCGAGAGGCTCACGAGAGTTCACGAGTTTACGAGAGTTCATGAGAGTTTCACAGCTTTTGGTCCAGACGACGTGTCTTCGATGCGCTGTGAAAGCTGACAGTGAACTGGCAGTCTGCGCAACGCCCAACCAGACTTATGCAACAACCACAACGAATGCGATCTCCATCAAGCATCGCTGGCCTGTGACGTCTTCAGCGCTGCCACAAGTCTGCTGCAGACTGCTACATTGCTATGCTCCAGCGTGATTGCCATGGCAGATTTGTATAGCCGGCTGCGCTGCTCGATGATGCTTGGCTGGCGGCGCACCAGGCTTGCAACCACGTCCGCCATGCCCTGGCACTGGCACATTGTTGCTTGGCGCGATGTAGGAAACTATTCCTGTCTAGCATGCGGAGCCTCAAGTCACGACAAATGTCCCCAGCCTGGCAGTGCCTCACCTCTTGGCAGGCCTGGTGCAGTGGGTACTCTCCAATTGGCGCATTGCGCAGCCACAGCAGGCTTGGCTCGGCATCGATCAGCTGCAGAACAGCGTCGCCGTCGCGGCGGCTGATCGCGTCTTCAACAGCCGCCGCCATCTCACTGCATCAGCGCAGGCATCACAGGTTAACATGGTGCAGCATCACATCGGCAAACGCTTGCATGTGTGCTTCGCAAGGTATGTGCCAACAGCTTGGGCTCAGATGCCAATGCACCCACATGGCTGGAAGAATGACAGGGCACATGTACTCTTGCATACACCTTTGCTCTTCCAGCTGGCGCAGCAGTGGTGACAGAGTTTTGGTGTCAAGCATGGTCTGGATCTCGGCGAGGCTCAGCTGAGCCGCGGCGCCGCCTGCCTCTTGGGCCAGGTCCCACAGCCGCTTCGTACGCTGAGTCATCCTGGCCTTCGGCCCCAGCGAGCCGCGTGGCGCAATCTGCAGGTGCCGCTCAGCTCCCACGCCCTGGATAACAAAAACACAGATAAGCAGAGCTGGTGGACAGCGCGTCGTGAAGCGAGCCACATGAAGAAGCAGACGGACGCCATCATTGTCAAGATGCAAGATGTGCCCAGCACTTGGGAAAGCGACTGCAGGCCGGCGCGTGCTGCCGCGCCATGCCATGCTTTCCGGCGGTCCTTGCTCAAGGTCGCCGGCAACCAAATCCTGCACCTATGTGAAGCCAAACATGGTTCTGCTGAGGAACCATTAAATATTGCAGCGCAAAACCCTAAAGCAACTGCCAGCAGGGAATGACCATCTGCACCGTGCTTGCCTATTCCGGTCTGCTGGCGCCGCCGTTCCCACGTCAGCAGCCGCTTTGAACCAAAGCAGCAGCTCCTCGGCGAATTCGTCCGTATCAGGAAATGCAATACCCTTTGTCACCTGGCGGGTCGCATAGATCAAGCACCGTTGCACGTCGCACTGAACGATGCGGCAGACCCTGACGCATGCGCATGCGCAAGGACATGTAGTGCATCCATGAACATACACAGAAAACAAGAATGTGATGATTACATCATTGTCTTATGCTCGCAGCAGCTCGCCTGCTGGCTGGGCGTGTCCTCAGCTGTGGTGCTGTCACTGGCGGCATCAGCGTCGCCGGCGGCGGCGTCGCCGGCGGCGGTCGCGTTGAATGGACTGGTGCTCCAGTCTGTGTCACGGTACAGCGTCACTTGCACCCGCGACGCAGTTCAGGCATGATGTGGTGATACGTGCAACAACTCACGCATCGTTTTGCGACCGACACCTGCGAACTATCGCCGTACCAGGAGAGTCCCCAGCTGCAGATCATGCAGGCTTCTGCTCAGCGAGTCTACCGCGCTGTCGCGTCGGTGGGGCGGTCTGTAGGGCTCGGAAACTCTTCGACGACGCTGCATCTTGTCGTGGGTTGAAAAGAGACCGTGCAAAGACTCTTTGCCAAAGCAACTGCCAGCATCCGGCCAACTACTAGCAAGTGTAGCAAGCTTGCCGCAACTATAGGAGCCAACTAGCTACCTTGGCCCCCGTTGCCGCTCCGACACATTTCACACGCCCCTCACGAAGTTCGTTTTGAACAGAGCAGGCCACTTTCCATGGTGCTGCGTGTCTGCTGCTTGTCTACTCCGCTGCCTTACTTGCTATCGTATCATCTGAGCTGCGATCGCGGCGGCTGCGGGGCGGATCCAGCGAACTCGATCACCCCTGACCACCGAGATTACATCACTGCAGTTGAAGCACTGATGACGGCCGCAGTGCAGATCATTGTTTGTTCCTGACGCTAGGTTTGTCGGCAAGCCAGCCAATATGGGGAACCAGCAGTCAGTTGCTGACCAGGGCGGCGATGGCAGCAAAGCGGCCGCAGGTCCGCGGAATCATTCGTTTTTTTAAGCCATGTAACGCCCTGCAGACGTTGCGTTAAAGGGTGCATGTGCTTTCGGTCATGTCGCTTACGCCTCTTCAGTATCATACAAAAGCACGTCGCGCCAACACACCTCGACGCACGCACAGGGGCGCACGCGGCGACGCCGGCGGGCGTGGCGGACCTGCGGTCGCCGTCCGCCGCCGTGCGCTGCCGGGCGCTGCTGCACCTCGCGCACGCCGGCCGGCGGCGGCGGGCGGACCCTGCCTGGGCCCGCTCCTGGGTGGGCGCGGGCGCTGTTTCCGCGATCATTGCCGGCACCGCGGCGGCGGCGCCGTCCGAGGCGGCGCAGCAGGCGGCGTTCGCCTTCCGGGCACTGGTGCCGCTACTGCAGGACAGGTCCGCCGGCGGCGACGCGGCGGCGCAGCTGCTGGCGGAGGCGGTGGCGGTGATGCAGGAGTGTGGACCTCAGGCGGTCGGCCCGGCGCTGTATCAGCTGCTCGTCGCGGCGCTGGATCTGCCTGTCACATGCAAGGTGCCGAACTGATCTAAACGAAAGGAAAGCTCTCCGGGCCACAGCCGCAGCAGGATGCGGAATCACAGGACCTGCAGCTGATGCATGTAGTCTTGTCGAGGGCCGGCAGCGGATGCGGCTTGCCGCCGAGCTCTTGCTGCAACATGAGGCAGTCTAGCAGAGACACATCACGTGGAGAATCTTCAGCACTCCCTCAACACTAAACAAATTGTCTGCATGTACCTGTAAACACAGGTGGCGGCGGAGCAGGGCTTTTGAAAGGTGCTGCAGGAGCAGCTGGTGCAGGGTGCTGACTCCTTCTATCACAGACACATAGCATGAAAAATCCCACTTCTGTCTGCATTGACTTTGACTTGCGAATACAGGTGGCAGCGGAGCAGGGCTTCAGGGAGGTTCTGCTGGAGCAGCTGGTGCAGCTGCTGGCGCCGCGGCAGGCGGGCGGAGCGCAGCCGCGCCCGCTGCTGCAAGCCGGTCCCAGCGACAACCTGTGCCGGTCGCCAGGCAATGGCTGCACAGCTGTCATTTGAGTCGTTTGAGCTGCAGGCGTGGGTTTGTATTTCGCAACCGGACTCCAGAGGATGTTGCTTGCAATGGCTCAAACTATTTTGTCTTATTCTGAAAAATTGCATGAATGCTGGGCTACGTACTGGCTGTCTGCTTCTGCTGGCCACTCCACCTGATGGACAGTCTTGGTTTTGCCGCAGACGTCCGCAAAGCCGACGGCAGAGGCGCCTCGCCTGCGGCGAGCCCGGACAAGGCGCCTGACGACGGCGGTGGTGGCGGCGCCGACGGCGCCGCCGATGAAGCAGCAACGCCAGAGGCAGCCCCGCAGCCGGCACCGGTACCCAAGCTGGTGCTGCCGGCCGGGCCCGCGGCGTTTGGGCCGGCGATCGGCGGCCTCACGCGATCATCGCGTCGCGCCGGCGGCTGGAACTCGCCATCGCCGCTACCATCGCCCGCGCCCTTTTTCCCGGGCCAGAACAGGTACATATAATCATAGCACACGTTGCACATCGGCTGGGCAATGGGCTCGCCGTAATTCAATTCTGGCAGATCTACTCTTATGTATCATCAGAGGTGTCAGTGCCTGCGGACAGGCGTGAATATGAATATTTCGCCTGTCAAACTGTCTCATGAGCACAACTGATGAGTCTTTCACTGGTCGTGGGCCTCTCAGCAGCTTGGCAAAGGCAGGTCTGGCCATCGGCGAGTCGCTGGCAGCTCAGCATGACTCATGACTACATGCCAAGGTGATCACCCTTGTTCCTGCAGGTCGCAGAACAGCTCGGCAAAGGCGGAGCTGGCGGCCCTGGGGCTGGCCATCGGGGAGTCGCTGGTGGCGAGCGACCTGGCGGCTGTCATAGGCCACCACCGCCGCGCGCTGCAGGCCGAGGCCGATCAGCGGTCTGCAGGTGTTGCTGAAAACGTTGTGACTGCACAGCATCGCACTCTGACTGCCAGGATGCAAGCATTGCAGCGCACCGCTGCAGCTGCAACGAAATGTGTCAACGAGTGCCCAGACATGTCTTTGGGGATGAAGTCAGCGTCATGCCACCATACACCTTGCCTGGCAATGGCTCAGCGTCGATGTCTCTTTCCCGCAACCGCCCAGGGCCGGCGGTCAGCGCCAAGGCGCTGGAGCTGACATCGCACTGCATCGGCACGCCCTCCGGCAGCGATGATGCCAGCAGCGACGGCGGCGGCGCCGCCAGCCCCCGGGTCGTGTCGGACGACGATAATGGGGAGGCAATGGCGGGGGAGGATTTTGCGGAGGAGGCCGCCTCCAGCACCGGGCCGCTGTCCGCCCGGCACCCGCCGTCCGCCCGCAGCGCCACCCCGGCCATGCCCCACACCCCGCGCCAGGTTGGGGATTGCGCACAGGCTGCCATCCGAGCAGAATACCTGCTTCATTCTCCTTATGCCGCCCTCGTCATATGACGCCCTGTCCAATTATCAAAAGGATCTTTTGCCCAATGCTCCATTGCGCTGGAAGCCATCACATATGGGTATTTCGCGATTCCTCCATGGCGCCCTGAGCGTACCATTTGTGTAACGCTTCGCCACAGGAGGTGAGACCCGAGCAGCAGGCGCAGGGCTTCATCGTGCAGGCGCTGGCACAGCTCGCCAGCATGCCTTTCGCCGCGACTGCCGCGCGGCGCCCCGCCGCCAGCGCCTCCCCCGTGCTGGTCCACTCCCTTGTGGAAATGGTGCGCCCAGTACGATCAAAAGCAGACCCTCAGTGGTATGGACAACTTGCTTCGGCCTTACAATCGTTGTCAGTGTCCTCTTCGATGGGTTGCATGCCACGTTAAAGTGAGACTGTATTTGGAACAGCATCTTTCAAGCAGAGCAGTTTGCTTATTTACACATGTATGGACTCCGTCGTTTCCAATGCGCACAGGCGTGTGCGGGCAAGTGCGGTGGGCCACTGTGGTGCCAGCTGCTGTCGCTGCTGCACTGGGACACGGTGCAGCAGGAGCGGCAGCCGGTTTTGCTCGCGCTCCACGACGCAGTGGTATACTACCCTGCCGAGGAGTCCTGTGCATCACCGGTTGCCTCCCCGCGAGGTGCGCACGTTTTCAGTACTCATCTGTTATCCCCTCTACATCCCGCCAGTGTTGCAGGCTGCCGCCTGCAGCCGGGCATTGTTTGGCTGGCCGGTGCGGCTGCTGGTACTGATGTGTGTCGGGACTCTCATGGTGTCAGGGCTGCACGCCTGTGCCGTGCAAACTGCCATGTCAGGCGTCCGGGGTTGCCATGCGCATCCAGTCTTCTATGGTTTCTCCTCCTTTGCAACAGAGGCTGGCGGGGCAGCACTGGCGGCGGAGGTGGCGCAGGCGCTTTCAAGCATCGCCACACAGCCGCTGCTGGGCGACAATGCGGCGGTGGTGAGTTTGTGAAAACACACGGGGGAAAGTTTGCAGTTTTGACTCTGTCTGGCTGTGGACAAATGCTATCGGCATGCTTGATGTCCTGCATGATGTATGCGAGCGGGACACACACAACATTGAAAGGGCGTTGGTGTTCTCATCATCTCGGACAGGTGACGGGCCTGCTGCGGCTGCTGACAGAGCACGTCGCGTCCTCGCCGCGGCCCGACGCCGGCACGACGGTGCTGGAGCACTGCCAAGTGCAGCTGGAGTGCCTGCAGGTGTCGCTCAGCGTTGCTGCACGAAGCGAACCTCGTCTGCCCCGAAATCATGGGTAGTTGCTGCATCTACCCACAATGTTCACATGCATGGTGCTCCTTCACGCTCGCGATCGTTTCTGCATTGTGCACCACAAGCCCCCGCCATAATCATTCCGATCGCATAGACCTCCTGCTCATCACACAATCTTTCGAACACTCAGTCTCCCAGATCGCGACATCTGCTGTGCCTAGCCGATGCAGAATGCGTTTCCCCTGCCGCACGAGGACCGGGCCACATGGCTGCGCCTGGCCGCGGCGCTGCTGGAGCTGTATGCAGCGCTTGCGGCACACAGCCGCGACGCCGCTGCCGGCGCGCAGCTGCTGCCGCTGCTGGCCCTGAATCCTGGAAAGTCGTCGGCGGCGCAGCTGACGGCCTCAGTTGCGCGGCTGCTGGCTGGGAAGGCTGACGGGCTGGGCGCAGACGAGGCGGGCGCCGCAATGGCGACGCTGCGATTCGCGACTGCGCTCGCGGAACTCATCGGCCGCCAGCCGGCTGTGCAGCAGGTGCTGCTTAGCTCACCTCCACATGAGACTGACGTCCTAGGTCTGTACTTGTGTGGGCAAGAAACCACACGCGGGCAGCCTCTGCATTTGAAACGGCTGACGCGGACGTGCTGACATGCACAGGGAATATAAGTTGTCGCGCTCCCGGCTCACTGGTGTTGATTCACAAAATGAGGCCATCGTGTCTCTTTGCACCTGCAGGCCGACAGCCAAACTGACTGTGAGCGGCGCGGCGGCGACGTGATTGCGGCCCCGGCGGCGGCAGCGCCCCTGCAGCGAGCCGACGCATTCGCGACACTAAGTCACCTGGTGGCGCCGCCAGACGCCCTGCTGCTGCAGCTGCTGTCGGACCCGGCGGCACCGTCAGAATCCACTGCGGAAGCGACTGGCGGCAGGAGCCGCAACCATGCACAGGGGTCACGGGGCTTTGGCCACACTCTGCAGCACGAGGCGCTGGCCGCTGCATCCACGATCTTCGGCGCGGCAGGTGCGGACACCAAGCCACCGCACGCTGCTGTTTGCAGTCGTCCCTGATTGAACGTCTGCGTGCTTGGCACGCGCTGCCCCCGTGTTTGTGTCACAGCAGGTGTGGGCTGGCCCGCTCGTTTTGACACGTGGGCTGGTCCACAGCTGCACTTTCTGTGCACGGCAGGACCTTGCTGGCCCCATGATCCCGTGCCTCATCGCTGCACGACCGCAGGCAGCCCGTTTGCGGAGGACGAGCTGATCGTCGGCGTGTACATCCACCTGCACTTCATGCAGTTCCTGAAGCTGTACAACGCGCCCGCGCACGACAGCGGCTCCGCCAGAGCCGCTCGCGGCCACATCCAGGCGAGTAGCATGCCTGCCTACTGCTCGCTCCAGCTTCATGCACAACAAAAAGTGAGGGTCCGGCCATCTGCCCTTGTGAGCTGCCCTTCTGGAGCTGACAGAGGGCGGCTGTCGCGAAACTCAACGCTGCGAAAGCACACAGCCCTCTGCGCGCTGCAGGCTCTGGCTGGCGTTGCCAGGCTGCGCGGCCGGGCCCGCAAACTGACGACTTGCTTTCGTGTTGCAGGCGCTGGCGGGCATCGCGAGGCGGTGTGGGGCGGGCGTGCGCGCGCGCTTCCAGCAGCTGCGGGTGATGGGCTACCTGGCTGCGGAACTGGACCTTGAGCTGCAGGTGCGAAAAAGACAATACCTCGATGTAAAGGTTCTTGTTGCGAGTAATTTCGAGCTTCGACGGCACAAGCAATCTCAGTGGTCGCATTTCGCACGCCTCAGACTCTGACGGTGTCGAATGTGGCAGCGTCACACAGTTGAAAGCAATACAGTCTTCTATGCACAGGGGCAGCTTATCACTGTGAGCGATATGTGACGATGATGATTGTGACTGCAGGCGCATTCAGCGCCGGGCCCGCCACTACCCACCACGCGCTTGGATGGCAGCGCGCTCGGCAGCGCCCTCAACAGCGCCCGCTCCCTGGCCTCCTCGGTGGGTTCAGTTCATTTCACTGGTTCAGTTCTGTCTGGATCATTCTGTCCAAACAGAAAGCTCACCTGTCACATCAGTGTGTTTGGAACGACAAGGCAGTGACAGCGCCTTCAACAGCGCCCGCTGTGTGGCCTCCTCGGTGGGTGGCGCACTGTCAAGAATGTGTTGTGACGCTTGTATTACACAGTCAGCTGGGCAGCTGCTCTCGTGGTGGCGGACTGTGGTTGCCTGACACGACTTCAAGTCTCAAAAGTAAGGACCCGATCGTATTCGGTGGCCTCGTGGTGCATCTGCACGGGAGGTCATTGCCGCAGAAGCCGAGCCGGCGCTTGATGCAGACCTCAGCACATATACAAGCATCTGTACCCGTTGTCCGAGACAGCCTCTGGGATCCGTCATGCAGATGGACAGATGGACAGGCCAAGGCTCGCTGCCGCCCAGCAAGCCATTCCCAGCAGCCTGACATGTCTTCATTTCGTCTCCGGCTCTGACAAGGTGTCCGTGTGCTCGCCTGCTGCAGATCGACAGGCGCGGCTCGCTGCCACCCAGCAAGCGTGGCAGCCTGGACGTGCCGGACGGCGTCTACCCAGCGCGCCTGGCCGCCGCCGCAGCCGCCGGAATCCCGCTGCTGCAGCTCGGCAGCCGGGCGTCTTCCGATGCGCGTCCCATCCCGCCGCTCGACCTGGTATGAGATATAGATGGAGGGCTTTGCTGAACGCCATGTTGTACATTGTTGTCACATACACCCTTGGGTAGGCATGCCCACAGCATTCGTTGTCATCATCCGCTGCACGCATGCTCATGTTTGTGAGCTCATGCCCACCCTGCTGTGCACAGGGCCCGCGAGTCGCCGGCAGCAGCCCCACAGCGGCGTCCACCGGCGCGCTGCGCAGCTCGCGGTCCAGCCGGTCCATCACGTGGGCCGGCGACGACGGCCAGCCCGCCGGCGAGGTGCGTGCCAGTTTGCCTCGTTTCGCGCTGCTCAAATTTCGCTGTCAGCCAGTCGACGTTGGCCCCAATCTGCCCTCCCGCCAAGCTCCCTGCATTCAAAATTTCTCTGCTGGTGAACCGTCTCCCTCCACTTGCAGCAGTTGCCATGTCAGACCATCCCACCAAAGCCCCACCAGATTCCCATTGTCTCTGCTCTGTGTCAGCAGGCGACCGGGCGGGACTCGGACTACGATTCCGACGCCTCGCCTCGCACGCCCGCGTCTGGGCTGGCAGGCAGCCGCACCCCGAGGGGCTCGGCGCCCAGTTCGGCGCGGCCGCCGGCAGTGCCATCGCTAAATCTGGTGGTGGGGCGGATTGCCATGGCGGCAGGAGGGCCTTCCGGCGCCCGCAGCCTCCGCTCCTCGGCGCGCGGCCCTGGCAGCGGCCGCGGTAAGGGCGGCGGCGGTGCAGCGGCGGCCGTCGGGCAGCGGTGCGCCGCTGGATTTCTGAAACAGCTCGCAGTGTGAGTATTGCACGTAAACGGAACATACACGCCGTATCTCATGGAGCTCCTGCCCATGATCGCGTGTTTTGCCACAACTGCAAGCTGCTGCTCAACTGGTCAAGACCGCATTTGCCCCGTGCAGGACTGGGGCCGTCAGCTCGCGCAGCAATGCAGACAGCGTCGGCAGCAGCGGTCGCCCGGCGACGCCGGCGCAGCGGGTACCGGGCCTGCCGGCCACCGCGGCCATCCCCCGCCTGGCCCTCGGCAGCCACAGCTCCACCGATCTGCCAGCCGGCGGCGGCCGCCCGCCAAGCAGCCGCCTAGCGTCTGGCCGTGCTGGCAGCAGCCGCCTCGGCGGCGGCGGCGGCGGCTCCGCAAGGGGCGCTGACGGTGGCGGCGGCGGCGGCGGCGGCGCCAGCGGCCCAGGCACGCCGCTGGCGTCGCCGCCGCAGGGCGTCACGGAGCTGGGGGCGGCCGTCACGGCAAGCAGCCCCACGCGCGCCGGCACACGGCTGCGGCAGGGCAGCAGTCCCTCGCGGCGGAAGTCCAGCGACGTGCCGCGCCCAGCGCCGCACATCGGCAGCCCCAGCTGCAGCCTCAGCGGCGGCCTGAGCCTGGCACTGCGCCCCAGCCCCAACCCCCAGAAGGCTGCTGCGCCAGCAAGCGGGAGCCCCGACACGGCGGCGTCACTTCCGAGTCCCCCCGCCGGCGGCGCCGCGGGCCGGCCCGCGACCGGCGGCGGCGCTCAGGCCGCATCGGACCCGGCAGCGGTGGCGACGCCGACAGGGGCGGACGTCGCGGACGCCACACGGGGCGCGGCGCTGAGCCAGGCGGGGTCGGTTGCCACAGGCTCGGCGGCCGGCTCGGCGGCGGGCTCGGCGGGAGGTTCTGCCCGTGGCGGCCGCGGCCCCGGCAGCGTCGTGTCCCCCGGCGGCAGCAGTGTCCGCTCCGGCGGCAACAGCGGCTCGGAGTCGGAGTCGGATGACGACGAAGGTTCCAGCAACGGCGAGGGCGAGGGCGATGAAGCGCCCAGCGGCATTGCGGCGGCGGCGGCGGTGCCCGCCGCGGCGTCGCGGCAGCTGCCGGAGGGCTTCCAGTTCACAGGCGACCTGGATGACGACGTGGAGCGGCTGGAGGCCCTGGACCTGGATGGGGTGAGACCCTTTTCTCTCCGTCCGTTTCTTTCCTTCTACGATGGCCTTCCTTGCCTCTTAAATTGGAGGGCACACTCCTGCCCTGAGTTGCACATGTACTCCTTCACTTGCAAGGTCCTCTCACACCCTGCATCTTGATGCCTCTGCAGCTGGCGCTGGAAGTTCAGAACAGGGCGTTGGGTCCTCCATCCGGGCATGGCTGCAGTTGTCAGTGCTTCGTATTGCACACGCCGTGATCAATGATGATTGGGGCGCGGGTGCACAGAGGCCGCAATCCTGTCATGCGCGCAGAGCGGCAGCGACGGCAGCGAGTCCGGCGGCAGCGTCGCCTCTACTCCGCGCTCGGCCATTGTGCCGGCGGCGGCCGCGGCGCTGCAGCCGCAGCCGTCGCTGCGCCGCGGCTCCGCGATGATCCCGAAACTGACCATCGAGGACGCGCCGCGGCGCAAGCTGCAGCACTCGGAGTCCCAGGACTCGCTGCGGGACGGCGGCAGCGGCGCGGTGTCGGCCCCGCCGTCGCAGCGCAGCGGCTTTTCCGGCGGCGGCCGGCTGCGGGCGCTCAGCGCCATGGAGGGCGCCGCGCTGGCGACCGGCAAGATGCAGGCGGTGCAGCGGCCCGGCGCGGATGCGGGTGCGTTGGCGAAATTTCATGCCACTGAACCTGGCGCTTTGATGCAATTATGTAATATCCCATGCCAGTCTGGCTGGAGTGGAGATGCATGCGCTTGCAGCATGCTGGGGAATGGACCGGCAAGATGCAGGCGGTGCAGCGGCTCGGCGTGGACGCAGCTGCAAGCCGACAAACCGTCTCGTCACTGAAGCCAGCACTGCGGCCGGCCCACATTGAGGCTGCTCTGGTGTCCAGACATGCACGCGCTTGCAGCACGCAGGAGGGATAACCACGACATAAGACGGTGGAGGTGCTGTAGGGGTTCTGCTGCAGAGGCGCATTGCTTACCGCGACCCCCCCCGGCCCCTGCCTGCAGACAATGCGTACGGCACGCTGCAGCCCATGGACTATGATGCCGAGCGGGCGGCGCGGCGTCTGTACTCGGACGGCGCGCTGCACCTCGCCATCCTGGAGCTGGTCAGTCGGTTGTTCCTCTGATCCTTCATGGGATGCTCTGTCCCGACTGTTTGAATCGGACCTTGCACGGGCGCTCTGCTGAAACATGATGCGGCCGGCCCCGACTCCGCTGACACACCCATGCGCGGCAAACGAAAGCGACCTGGATTGCGAGTGTGTGATCTGCTGCCGTATTTATTTCAGGTGCTGGCGCTGCTGCTGCGGCCGGATGGCAGCCTGGAGGCGGCGTACACGGACGCAGAGCGCAACGAGCGGCGCGCACAGAACGTGCCCTTCATCCTGCTGCACCACCTGGACCACACCAGGTGCACGCTGCTGGCTGCAGCGGCGGACTCCTTGCCCCTTCCTGCGCCCTCGATCTCAGCATCGAGGGCCTGTGCTTACGTCACACAGACAGCGAAACAGTATCAGCGGCGTCCTGTGTGGCAGTGCATCACTTGCAGCTGCTTGCGTCTACATCCTGCACCGAACCTGCTGTCCTGCAGCCCGGACGGCGCGTCTTTGATTGCTGCACTGCTGCATCAACTCACCCTGCAGCAACGCGGGCGTGGTGGCGCCGCTGCTGGAGCGCGCGAGGGGGCTGGGGGCGGGGGCCCCGCGCCTCATGCGCCTGCTGTGCCGCTGCCTCTTCAACGGCGGCCTGTACACGCAGCGCTCCCGCATCGCCCGCGGCGCCTACGCGCAGGTGCCCCCGCGATATCCGAGCAATGTACAACAACATAGCACCTGAAACTTGATTTTCACAAATGGACGCAGCGCGCCCGGGCCCTACACACAGCTGCTGCCCCCACGGCCCTTATCTGGGCGACTCATGTGCTCTGTCATGCATTCACATGTCAGGTGGAAAAGGCCATTAAGCGGTCTGGACATGTAGCACGCCCGCATTGCCCACGCGTAACGCAGCGTGGGATGCAGAATTCAGCTTTCAAGAGTGAGAGGGTCTTCACAGGTGCTGCGGGCGGAGGCGCCGGCCCTGGGGCGCCCGGAGACGGGCGTCGCGCTCAAAATTACCGACATGCCGGCCAGCGTGCACGACGGGCACGCCCTGGTGGACGCCTTTTCGGAAGTCACGCTGCTGGAGTCCTTCACCCAGGCGCCCTCGGTCTGCCAGGTGGGGACCCTGAGTCATGCACCTGCGTGATGTTGTTGCTGCCAGTCGACCATGCGCTGCACCGTGGAGGGGAACCCAAAACACTCTTCTGTTTCTCTTCTGTTTGAGGTCCATGACGCAGCTGTGGTGCTTCGGGGTGAGGGATGACAGACTCCACAGCTGAACTCGTCAACAGTAGGCTGTCAATCGACCTCCAATTGAATACGTTATTGGACTCATTCAATCGTCGGTCTTCTCACTGTCGAACCGAAATTGTGTTGCCCCTATGAAATTACAGGGTGGAGAGTGACAGCTTCCCCAGTTTCAAGAGCACCTGGTTGATAGCAAGGCTACCGATACTCAGATCAAGTCAATGATCCCTGCAGTTGTGGGACTACGGGGTGGAGGGCGACAGCTTCGTGCTGGTGCTGCGGCGCTACGAGTGCAGTCTGGCGCAGTGGCGCGCCTCGCTGCCGCCCGACCCCGCGCCCCACCTGCCCCTGTACCTCGCGGTGTTCACGGACGTGCTGCTCGCCGTGAAGGTGCGGCGGGGGCCACAAAAATCGAATTCTTGCACTCTGCCACTGGTTCCACCCAATGCGCGTCTGTGGCTGCTGGCAGTGCCAAATTTGGTGATGGCAACCTCAACTGAAATGCCTCATTCTTTTGCTGTCGTGAACATGCACTGTGGCAGCCAAACCAGGATACCTTGTGCTCTGCCAACTCGGTTCACGGGTGCCCTGCAGAACGTTCACGCCGCAAACGTGGTGCACTACGACCTCAAGTGCGACAACCTGCTGCTGGAGCCGCTGCTGCCGCGCCCGGCGTCCGGTGACGGCGCAGGCAGCGGCAGCATCTGGGATCTGGCGCTGGGCACCTCTGACCCGCCGTTCCGGGTGCGTCTAATCCGCACTTACCTGTGCGTGCGTGTCTGGCATTCTCGGTAGTCGATGCCTGTGTGTGCTGCTCCATCGCGTCGGAACTTCAGACATGGGCCAATCTGGGGCTGCCAGCAGCTTAGGCATCATCAGGCTGCATTTGACGTGTGGCGCCGCGGCAGTGTCCCTACTTGCAGCTGAACAGCAGTTTTTGGTCACCATCTGACGCGCAAACCCCTAAAACTGAAACCTACAAAGCCCGCTCATCCGAATGCTGGCCCCCTGGTTGTGCTGGCGGACTTTGGGGACGCCAGTCCCGGCAGCGCAGTGACACGTGCACATGCAGCAGAAAAGGATTCGTTTTCCATCACGTCACACAACCAAGTTGTGGCACAATGTGGTGCTGGCGGGCTTTGAAGAGTCGAGGGCGTTTGGCGACGCCAGCCTGGGCAGCGCGGTGACGATGCGCAACCACAGCTGATTATAATCGGTTTTTCCACCCTCTGACGCCTCATCCGAATGCTGGCTGCCAGGTGGTGATGGCAGACTTTGGGGAATCGAGGTCTTTTGGCGATGCCAGTCCGGGCAGCGCGGTGACGACGCGCAACCGCGGCACAGAGTGCATCAAGAGCCCCGAGATGCTGCTGGTCGCCAACGCATGCAAGACCAGCCGCACCACCTACGACCGCCGCAAGCGCGAGGGCGCAGGTGGGTTTTTTGATTCGCTTCGCATAGATCAAGGCCATCCCAAGCTGCTGCATCTCTTGTCATGAACGGCTGATTGCCAGCAGGCACGAGGCTACGACAGTCAAGCAGAGTTTGGAAGAGCCCCTCCCCCTCACGAGGCACGAGCGCAGAGCTGCAACAGGGGCGGCGAGCTACATGTGGAGCCTGGGGTGCCTGCTGCACGAGCTGATGCCCACTCGTGAGAACATACAGCAAACAACAAGCAGCTGTAAAACACCTTGATCAGCTGAGGTGGAGATCAAACCCTAAAACCCTTGTGTAAAACCCTTGTGCCACGAGCAGGCGCGGCGAGCGACATGTGGAGCCTGGGGTGCCTGATGCACATTTTCAACGAAGCGGCGACTCAAAACTTGAAATACTTTCTGCTGATCGTAGGGGCGGCAAGCGACATGTGGAGCCTGGGGTGCCTGCTGTACGAGCTGGTCACGGGGCGCTTCCTGTTTCACGACCCCGACTGGATCCGCTTCTTCATGCGCGTCACCCGCGACGGGGAGGCGGTGCTGCCGCCCGCCCGCGCCGTGCGTCTCTCTCCCTTGTGCCAGATTGACCCAAACAGCTGCCACATGCGCCGTGCCTGAGGCCGATGCTGCACTGATGTTGCAAAGCCTTCCCGAGCACGCTGTGTCATCACAGTTGCTTCCGTCTTGACTGTCCGTCCTTCTGGAGCCGGTGTGCCAGCAATTAGCTCATGTACTGCTGCCAAGTTGACGCTTTCTCGGTGTCTGTGAGCCCAGGAGGCGGTAGCGCACCTGCCGGGGCTGCTGCCGCTCCTGGAGCTGATGCTGGTGCGGGACGCGCGGCGCCGGCCCACCATTCCCGACGTGCTCAGACGGTGCGCTTTTGACCGACTGCAGTTCCGCTTGCTGTGCAAGTCTCTGGAACCCTGCACCTGCTGTTGGTGGGCATGCTCTTGAATCCTTGCAAAGGCTCCTCCCGAGGCGAGTACGGATGCAGCCTCCGTACTCGCCTGCTTCGTACCCGGCAGATCCTGGCACCTTACTCCACTGTCACTTTCTCTGCAGAGTACATCGGCTGCAGGCGCAGCTGGCCAACGAGCAGCCCGCGGCGGAGCGGCCGCGGCGGCAGCAGCAGCAGCAGCAGCAGCAGGCGACGCCTCTCGACCGGGAGCAGGCGCCGTTCCAGGCGGCCGCCGGCGCCGGCGGCGGGGCACCGCCGTCGTCCGGCAGCAACACAGCGCGCAGCGGCCGACGCGCCACTGCCTCGGTAGATTCTGAGCTGAGATTCAGTGTCACAGCCTCTGCTATGCCACCTCCAGGCTGCCTGGCTTCACAGCCCGCGCGCTTTATTATGAGTATGTCAGTCTGCACAGGCAACAATTCCTGCTGTCCTCCAGATGCTGCGACATCCGGAAGGAAACTTTAAACACCCTGATCACCTGTATGCTTGTCTGCATGCTTAAGATTGTCAATTCCACTGTCTCGCAACCTCGAATGCAGGCGGAGGCGCGACCGCCGTATGTGACATGCGAGTACTACCTGAGCGTATCACATCTTCCCGTAATCGCCTCATGTATTCTGATTTGATATTGTTTTTGCGCGCAGGCGGAGGCGCGGCTGCCGTACGTGACGTGCGAATACTACTTGGGCGTGCTCAGCCACCTGGGCCCGGAGCCGCTGTGGCTCGGCTCCACGCCCGGCCTCGCAACGCCCGGCGCCCTGGCGGCGGCGGCCATCTCGCACGTGTTGCTGCTGTGCCGCGCCGCCGGGACAGCAGATGCTGTAGGTGCCGCCGCCGGCGGCCTGGCGGAGGCGGCGGCTGCTGCTGCTGAGCCCTGCGTAGAGGCGGCCGGCGAGGCAGCAGCGGACGGTGCCGCAGCGCAAGGCGCGGCGATGGAGGGCGCGGCAACAGAGGTCGCGGCAGCAGGCGGCGGCGCCGAGCTGACTGCGGGACGACAGGACGGCGGCGCCGCCGCCGGCGGCGCCGCCGGCGCCGCACAGGAGGAGGCGGCGGCGCAGGCCGACTGGGCGGCTGGGCCGGGCACGGCGGACAGCGGCGAAATCCCGAGGACAAATATTCTGGAAGTGCTAGAGACAGCAGCGGGGCCCGGCGCCGCTGCGGACTCACTGCTGCTGGAGGCGCTGGCAGACGGCGGGGTGCGGGCGGCGGTGCGGTCCTGCGCCGCGGCCGGCGCCGCGGTCACGCTGGTGCCGCTCGCCGCCGCTGCCAAGGTGCGCGCCTGGCGAACGGTCGTAGCTTCCTGTCATCTGGCGCTCTTGGCGCTGGGAGCGCGGCCTGTGTCAGGCCCAATGACAGCGCCCAGGAATGTGAGGGGCTGGAACAGCATGCTCCATTGTCCCTCCTGCTGGGCCTGTGACATGCTGCCGCCTTGTATCTCCCGCTGTGCCAATGTGCCACGCTGCATTGGCAGACTGCACCAGTGACGCCGGGATAAGGCATGTGTCTTGTGCACCCGCAGGACGAGGACGAGGGCGAAGCGTCAAACTCCGAGTTCAGCGCGCGGCTGCCGCAGCTCCTGGCGCGTCTGGCGGCGCTGCCCGGTGACGCCAGGTGGGAGGAGAGAGAGACTGTCAGCGAGGGAAAGGATTGCACGCAGAAAAGATTGCACGCAGCAAATTGGCGAAACAGCATCAATTGGTGGCTGTGCTGCATTCGGGCAGCGTTCAAAGATTGCATCAGCATGCTGGAACCCCACTGATGCACTGCTGCTGCATTGCTGTCATGCATGCATCCTTTTGCATCGCGGGAGCCAGATCTTGCAAAATGACTGAGTGGCGGCGTGTGCATTGGTTTCATCGATGCGGCTGGCGGCCTGGATGGCGAGGCGAGGCTTCCCATCAACCTGGAACGATCAAACGTGTTGCCGTCCAGGGTGCTGATTGCCGCGGCGGGCGGCCTGGACGGTGAGGCGGCGGTGCTGGCGGCGGCGCGGCTGGCGCACCTACGGGGCTGCACCGCCTACCAGGCCCTCATCCACGTGTCGCACCGCCGCCTGGCGCTGCAGCTCAAGGCGCGGAAAGAGCCGAGACACTCGACATGTGATATCAGCTCGTGTCCCGCAGCTTGCGCCGCTCCATGAGGCTGTGCACCAGCCACACCCGCATCAGCGTGACGCCTGCCATGCACACTCTTTCGTTAGAGTGCGCGTGTTCTACAAGCACACATCGTCTGCGCCACCCGACCATCGGGGGAGGAAGAGGACCAGGGCATTCGCAGCACCGATGCGCAGCTGACATGTTTCGTCCGCCTGGCTGCAGGAGCAGCATGTGGCGATTCTGGCGGAGTGGGCGTCCTCCGTACAACAGGCCTGCTGACACGCTGCTCAGCGGAGACCGGGCAGGTGGCGCTGTGCTAGGAGACTCGAGCCATCGTGGGAGCAGAGAGGAAGGGTCAGGAGTATCGAATTTTTTGCGCCACTTCCAGCGGCCAGCGAGGGCCGCTTTCGATTGTGAAAGTGGCCCCCCGAGTTCATTGTACAAGAGGACGATGTGAATGGGTAGCGGGTAGGCGTGCCAGTGCATTCTCCCTCGAAAGTCAAGAAGCGTTACCTGGTCGTGAGTAGGATACTTCCGCAGCGGGTCATTTGACAATGCAGAGGACCGGGCATGCAGAATTATATTGCAATATCAATTTACTCATATCTACCATCCTGCCTGTCATCATGCGCATAGGTAATAAAGGCCAAGCATGGTGCCAAGCATCTCTCATCCGAAGGCTGCAAACGACATAGGCATTTTCTGCCAAAATGCAAGCGAACGAAGCATAAATGAGGAACCAAACCCCAAAGTATGATCTCAGTGGCGCCCGTCGCGGCTGCGGCGTCCGCAAATGCAAGCAAAGGACCCCCCGTTCGCTACCTAGAACAACTGCAAATGGTGCTGCCAGATCTTGTGTCAAAACTGTACACCTGAGCCCGACCATATGGCGTGATTGGCAACCGAGTCTTGTGCGAGAAGCGAAAGCAGGACAGCTGACTACACTGTCCTCCCGACCCGCGCATTACTGGAAGCTGTATAATCTGTCTAGGGGGCCCATGCCGAGGGGCTGCCGCTGCTCAGCGAAGGGGCGAGCGGCATTCTGCCAATGTGGCGCTGTTAGAGGTGGGTCATCTAAAATCAAATGGACCCGCCGGCATGGCTGCAAAGAGGAAAGATGGTTCGACCAAGCACAGCGTGGTCGGCTGTGCCTGCCAAACCACGCTGCCTCACTGCATGCCGCTGCTGCCGTCCCCTGGCAGAGCGCTGCTGCCGCTGCCGTCAGAGACGGCAATGCTGCCTGCAGCGCCCGCGCCGCTGCCTGTCTGCTGAGCGAGCAGCCGCCGGCTCCCGCGCGCCAGCTTCAGTGACTGCGCGCGCTTTTTGAGAATGGCGGCTACCCGCGCCTGCGGAGAATAAGTTTCAGCGTCAGGAGGGCTGCACTCGAGAGGCACTAACTCCTGGTCAGTTGTTAAGGCAGGAGCGTGGTAAGGCAGAAAGCACATGAAATCAGAGCGGCTCCGCACCTGCATCTTTGACGTGGGCCTGCGAGTGGGCTTCTTCTTCGTGGGCTTCTTGGTCGGCAGCCGCTTGACATTGCTGTGCCGGGTTGGCTTCTTTGTGGGCCTCCGTGTGGGTTTGCGCGTCGGTTTCTTTGTCGGGTTTGGCGTCGGCCTGGGCGTCGGCTTCTTGGTGGGCTTTTTGACGGGCGGTGGCGGCGGCGCGCTAAGCGTGTTGAGGCCCCCCGTCGTTTGCTCTTGCGAGTCGGGGCTGCGGCCGGGCTGCTGCGCGAAGGCGCGGTAGGTGATCCACGCCCACTGCATGCGCGTCATCTGGCCGGGCGTGAAGTTCAGGTAGCACGCATCGTCACTGCGGCACAGGAATAGAGGGACACATCAGCGCTCTGTCAGTGCAAGACAGAGTGGCGCTCCCAAATGCGGCTGCGCATTGCATGCAGGCCTTGGTGTGCTGACCACCCTCTAGGCTGTCGCACAAAGAGGCTTTCATTCCATAGATTGCTCCCATTCCAACTGCTCACCTGTAGTCCATGGGCGAGTGGATGGGGTCGGCGCCGGGGAACATGGTGGCGTCGCAGCTCTTGCGGCCAACGGGGCAGCCGGAGGAGGCGCCCGCCTGCGGCGGCGTGTCCGACACAAAGTCGTTCGGGTCGGAGCAGCCGCCCTGGAACGTGTGCGACAGCAACAGCCAATGTCCTGCGGGATATGGGCAACGCAGAGCAGGTCAGCAATACGTGGCACAGGCCAAGCCAACATCAACAAGGTCAAGCGTTATGCAGCGGGAGTGGTGAAAGTGGCAGCCAAGTGCTGCACAGCACATCCATAAGGTGCAACGACATTTGCATGCAAGCAAACATTTCACAACGACATGGCCCAGCGACCAGCCTTCAGGGTAATCAAGCGCCCACCAGTCTCGTGGACGATGGTGCCGCCCAGGTTGTAGCCCGAGAAGGCCCCGCCGGGGAGCGTCGCCGGGTGGATCATGAGGCCGTCCAGGATGGCGGTGGACGGGTCGCTGAGAATGGTGGGGTAGTAGGAGAAGCCCAGGTAGGGGCTGGGGTCCACGGTGTAGATGTTGAGCGTGTCGTTGCCGCCCGTGTGCAGCTCCGTCTTGAGTGCATACTCCAGCGTCTTGTTCATCCTGCAGTGGAGGCAATTGTGGAGATGAGTTTGCTGTGTGACCCTGACAAAGGTCATGCCCTTGAAGTGCCGTGGGCAGGCATGTGATCCGCGGCTGCACGACAGAATGGCCATGCGCTGGCGCGGGCTCATGCTATCAGGCGGCAGGGCGGCGCCATGAGGGCCGCTGGTCGTGCGCCCATCAGCAAAGGCCCTTTTTATTTAAAAAAAACTCACCCGGAGCCGGAGTACCACAGGTTGTTAATCGTGTAGTCCACGCGCCCCAGCATGAACACGAAGTTGGGGGCGTAGAACTGGTTGCTGATCGTCATCTGCTGCGTGATCTGGTCCATGGTCACGTTGCCCGTGCCGTCGGCCTTGGTGACGACGTGGAAGTCGACCGGGACGGTGACGGCGCTGCTCATGGCCACGCGCGTGTTGTAGTTGAGCAGTCCCATGCGCTGCACGTTCGCGATGGTCTGCCGCGCCGCGGAATACTCTGCGTCATCGTGATCATGGCCGCACCGCGAGCGGCCGGCTGCTCTCAGATTCATGACCTGCTCGGCGCCGGCCGCCGCGGCCGACACTGCTGTGGCTGATAGCTGGAGCACCAGGCAGGCGAGCAGCGCCGCCGCCACGGCGTCCGCCACTGTCTGCTGCCGCCGCCGTCCCGCCGCGGCTGCTGGTGCGGCGCCCTGGCGGCTGTGTTGCCGCTGCATGGCTTCCTGCGCCGATGCGCTGGTCACAACAGGCCACGACAGCTAGCTGGCCGGCCGGCCGGCCTCCGTGCCGGCGACAGCTAGCGCCGGCGATTACTGCACAGGGTTCCGGCTGATCGCGGCGCCTCGCGCCCAGGCAGCAGCGCGTCCACGCACCTGCATGAATGCAGCATAGTTTGTCAGCTACACAGCAATGGTCACCTTGCCGGAAACGCTTTCACGGGTCAGGTTTTCAAAAAGTGTACCTCTCATGACGCACCGGCTGAGTCAAGCCTGATTTGTCGGCCGCCACGCAGGCTCCCCAAACTTTAACTGGCCGTAAGATGGACTCGGGATCTAGTTCGAGTAGCTGAATCACAATGGACTGGGCATCATACTGCAAGGCTGCAATAGCGCTCTTCGAACTGTCCCCCAGCTTCCTCGGAAGGCACTGGCGAAGCCGACATGTGTGTAACAAAAGCTACCACCGCGTCACCACACTGACGTCACCAGCCCAAATCTACTGCCTGCCACTGCACAGGTCTGTGGAACACTGGTAGAGCCTCTGTAGGATAGGCCAGGATATGTGCTCGCACTGGCTTGGGCCAATCGCGATGTCGCTTTGGCCCGGACCCTTTGGCCGTAGTGGCCGTACAGAGGCGATTACATTGGCGTGTCCGTGCGAAACCCAAGGCCCCAGACGCTGCGCGCCTCTACGATAGGCGCGTTGGTGCCTACATGCTGCGTTCTGCCCTGCAGCTCGGAATGAGCGCGTGCAGGCTGCTCACCTGTGGGCGTTTGCCAACCACACCACGCAACCACGCTTCGCTCTCGCTCCGCCACCGAACGCCCCCAAGGACGACACGCGGTTTTACTGAGGTTATAACGAGCAGCAAACACGTCCAGCTGCAGAACAAAAGGTGTTCGCCGTCGGTCCGGCTGAGTGCACCTTTGGCTCGAGTTACTTAAGCGCTGAAAGCGGCTGGCGCGGTAACTCCGTCCGCCTGGCTGCCCTGAACACTCGCAGTTGCTTCGAAGATGGTCCAATAATCGAGACCTGGACCTGGCGATCGCCGGAATTTTGGGTGCGGCTTCTGGCTGCGCTAAAGCGGTGACGATCGTACCGACGTCGTGAACAAACGGGGGCAGATCCGTCTCTTTCCCCTGATTGCTTGATTCTTGGTGAGTGGCGACTCGGTGGTGACTTTTCAGCCTTGCCACTCGTCATCGTTTTTCTGTAACCCTGAAACCAAGGGAAATAAATTCGTACACCAAGAGAGAGATATTACACTGTCCCAGCCTCACTCAGGCTGATTAGTGCTGTGCTTTTTTGTCGTAGCATCGGCGCCAGTCGATCAAGTGCGCCATCTTCTCGCAACACCATCTGGAACAAGCTTCCAGGGCCCCGCCGACAGTTGGCTGCACAAAAATTCGCGCACTGGCTCTCATTTCCGCAACTCGTACATGCACCCTAAACAAGTTTGCGGTAGCACCTGCACACGCTCAGACAGCTTTCCGCGTATAAGGCTAAGCTGCAGCGGTTGGTCTGAAGGTACTCGTGAGAGCTCATTACAGGATCGCTGGCCCTCAGATAAGCGTTCCGTCCTCGACCTTAAATCTCTGCCACTCGAGGAAAAAGCAGCCATGGCGCCCACCGCCATCACAGCGCCCTGCACGTTCCTTCCTGACACAAATCTGTCGAGCATTCTGGACCCCCCTCCGCCAGGACCGAAGCAGTCGGCCACCAAAGGTGTTTTTCGATCATCTGCCACCTGCCGCACGTTGCACATGCCTGAGTCATTGCTGCAGCATTGAACACTCTAGAGCAAAACCGATTTTGTCATACATGTTGGAGGCGATGTCACAGACATCGGTGCGCCCAAGACTCGAAATGCTCCTGTGACCTATATTGCCACCTGCGCAGTGGTCTGCACGCTGGGTCCAGCTTGTCGCTCTGTGGACATGCTGGTGGAGCTTCTCGATGCCGGCATGACCGCTGCTCGCGTGGACCTTACGGTGAGCCCACGTGTGGCATGGCGTTGTGGACCTGCCGTGCTTGCGGGCAGTCCATTTGCAGCCACCTCGTCACAGCTCTTCTCGTGCAAATGCAGTGGGGGAGTCCGGAGTACCATGTGCAGTCGCTCAAAAACCTGGCGGAGGCGATGCAGCGCACCAAAATGCTGTGCGCGACAATCGTTGACACCGTGGGTGCGCACATCCGGTACCCTATCAAGGTGCCGGCAGCACAGTGTCTGTGGACGGCCACAGGCGTGTCGCATATTTGGGGCGTAACACATTAATTTAGCACTCGCCTGCTCTTCTGTCTCCGCAGGGCGCGAGGTGCTCGTCCGCTCCGAGTTCACACTGGACAAGGTGCGGCGCATTTGACTTGACCCCATGTCGACTTGACCCAATGCCAGTTGATCTGGCGCCTCCTGTGTGAGACGCCTTGCTGTCCGATCAGATGCCAGACACGCGGGCGGCTGCTTTACGGAACGTTGTCTGCGGCAGCGCATGGCACAGAGAACCCTCTGATTCTGGCACAGGATGGCTGGCCCGTCCACATGGAGCCGTTCCCGGTGGAGGCGGGGCAGGAGATGCGGCTGACGAACAACCCGGAAGCCACGCTGTCCGGCAGCTGCCTGCCCGTCAGCTACCCCTTCGAGAGCCTGGCGTCGCCGGGAGACACCTTCTTCGTCGGCCGGTGCGGCGATCACCCAAATTGCCGCTTGCGTGCTGAGCGGCCCGTGCAGGCTCCATGCACTCTCTATGGCGAGCCAGGTTGATGCACTCCAAGCGCATGCTGGAGTGCAGGTGCTGGTGCGCCGTATCCTTGGGCTCGTTGTGCATTGCTTCCACACTCTCCCGGGACATCTACCGATGCCGTGTTCAGGTACCTGGCTTCCGGAGCGGATGACAGCTCGGTGTGGCTGGAGGTCAAGCGCATCGAAGGGCGGGAAGTGGTGTGCGAGGCGAAGAATGCCACAGAGCTCTCAGGTGCCGGCGGATCTTGGCCATCTGATTGTTGCTTCCTGCTTTTCGCGCCCCGCATGACGCTGCAAGGCCGCTCTGCACACGCTGCGGCAGTGCCTCCACCCATCCTCCCTCCCTCCCCAACCCTGTCCGACCGCCATGCACTGCCACGATTGGCATGTGTCAAGGCAGCCGATTGGGTCCGAACATCCAAAACTTCAACTGCCTGCAGGGCTGCTGACGGTGCTGCACTCGGCGCATGAGGACCGGGGCGGCGCCCTCAACTACACAGACCTGCCTGTGCTGTCCGACCACGACGTGTCCGCCATCCAGTGCGTGTTCTTTCGGTTGCTGTCGGCATCTCGCCAAAAAAGCCCTCCTTCATTCCTGGCCAAGTGCGGCGGCCTGACGACTGCAAAAAAGCTTGTCAGCACATGCCCATGCATTGCAGCCCATGCCAGCAACTCTGTCTGATTGCAGCAGCTGCAAACTCAGCTGCAAAGCAGGGCAGCATGCGCGACTCTATATGCAGCAGCGCGTCTTCGCAATCATGCGTCTGGCTGCGTTACCACGGTGCTGCACCGCGCCACAGGTTCATCGCGGAGCAGGTGCCGGAATTGGACTTTTTGGCGCTCACATTCACGCGCTCAGAGGACGATGTACTGGTGAGTCCAAGATTGGACAGCGCCATCGATTTGCAGCAGGGCCGCATACCTGCGTGACATACACACCCGTGCAGGTCACACAGCGGTCACACAAGGGTCAGTGCTCAGAATGGAGAATCTACTCTAGACCCAACCCTTAACCCTGAATTCACCGCGCAGGAAGCGCGCGCTCTGCTGGACAAGCTCGGCAAACAGCACGTGAAGATCCTGGCCAAGGTGCAAAGCCTTCGATGACTAGGTGCAAGTGTGCAGAGTTGCTTCGACCAGTGCCCCGCGAGACTCCGCACCACGAAGTTGTTGCAGGAGTTGTTGCGAACTCGACAGGACTCTCGCAGGCTGAGGCACTCTTCCACATTATAATCCCAAACCTGCAGGTTGAAGACGCTGAGGCACTGTGCGAGTTTGACGGCATTACAGCGGCGGCAGACGGAATCATCCTGAGCCGTGGCAATTTGGGCCTGGACGTGGCGAGTCACCTTCTGCAAAATTGTCATGGCAAAACGCTCTTGTTGCATTCTTTTGACCATGCCTACAAGCCGACAGCCGCAGGAACCCCAAGAGGCTCAGAATTAAAACAGTTTTCCTATAATGCTGTAGGCGCCTGAGAAGATGGCGCGCGTGCAGAAGTCCGTCATTTCCGCCTGCAATCTGCTGGGTGCGCCGCAAGCAATCGTGCACCTTTCGCTTGCCATCTGCTTTCCTGCGGAACACGATCCTCTCAGGGACCTGTTGTGAAGCGCCAAGACGTGCAAGGGGTGGTGGTAGCCTGGGTGAACATCGCAGGAAAGCGTGCATGTCACATCTTTGTGTCAATGGAATCGCAGGCAAGCCTGTCATCATGACCCGCATCGTCGACACGATGACGCTCAACCCCCGGCCAACCAGGTGAACAAGATTTCCTCCTTGCTTCCCCGAACTCATTCCTCTCTTTCATGTGCTACGATGCTGCACCACATGCCAGCACAGCGTCTCACACGACGTGCTGACGAATGGCAATGTGGGACACAAATTCTCGCAGGGCGGAGGCAACAGACGTGGCGAATGCGGTCCTAGACGGAGTGGACGCGCTGCTGCTTGGTGCCGAGACGCTGCGCGGTCGGTTCCCGGTGCGCAACTCGCCTCCAGGAGCAGAACAGACATGACAGGAGCAGTGCAGACGCAATGGGTTCTGTGGAGTTGTGTCTAGGCACAGCATGTTTAATTCAGGGCGCAAAAAACAGCACATCCTGTCTCGACAAGCTGACGCGCAGCTGACCCAACTGCAGAAAACCCATTACACCCCAAAACCAAGTGCGCTTGTTGCGCCAGGTCCACACGGTGGCCATCGTCAGCGCCATCTGCCACGAGGCGGAGAAGGTGTTCGACCACGAAGCAGGTGTGTTCATTTCATCATGCAGACACGCCTGCAAGCGCGGCTGCATATGGCAGCAGTCCTATTTCCGGTGTGCGCCGCGTGAACCAGTGCTGATGCCAGGGTGCTCTCTGGTGCAGTGTTCGACAACCTCATCGGCTTCTCGTCCCACGTGAGGCGCCTGCCTGTCTTTTTGCAATCATCTGCGGCGCTGCATGTGCATCTCAAGTTGGCAGACTCGAGCCACTGAACCACCTACATCGACTGAGCTCTCAGCCTTGCGCTGCGGGAGCACCGACTTACTCCATATCGTGGGCTGACCAGGCGCAGGGGGACAGTGACGAGGAGGGGGAGCACCGCCGCCTGTACCTGGGCTCGCCAGACGGTGCGTCCTATTTTCCTACCAGAGGTCGCCCAATTGTGGACCTCCCTCTGACAGATGCCACCCTGTTGCTCGTCATTGCGCACGCACGCGCCAGCTGCCTGCTTCGAAGCAAGTGACCTGTTGGAACCGTTTTGCGCAGCATCGATGGCCACGCTGCGAGCGGAAGCGTCGTGGTCGTCGCCAAAGGCGGAGGGTGGCATCGAAGCGGAGGCCGATCTGCCGGTGAGACCAGCTTCAGAACAACCCCGAAACCTCAACCCGGGCGGCGCGCAGAGACGCATCTGAGCAGCAGAGCCTCAGTTTCGCGCTGAGCGCCCCCTCTGCAACCTGCCTGTCGTGTTTGGCAAGTCCATGCTGCGCCAGGACGCAAAGGCTGCGCACGCTGCAAACATTGACGAATGGCACCCCGTGCACTGCGCCGCAGATGCTGCAGCACGGGCTGCCGTCGACAATGTCCATCAGTCGCATGCGCCATCTGCAAAACCAAAACAAGACCGGCTCAAGCCGCAGGTGCGCTAGGTGTTTCTGACATAATCTTGCCGTGAGGGAAGCGTGGACCACAGATAAGGCTTCCCACGAAAAGGCCTTGCTGCACTGAATCTTGGGCCTTGCTGCACTGAGCTGACTGGGCTGACACTGTTTCTGAAGTTTTGCCAGCTGCTTTCGCTACCTTGCTGCAAAACGATGCGTCTGCCTGGGCTATGCAGTTTGACGTCCATGGCGGCAGACGAGGCGCGCCGCACGCTGCGTCTCGACTCCGTGGCCTCCACCGCTGTGCGAGCCGCCGCCAAAATCGACGTGAGTCCACCTTGCTGGATGGTTCAACGCTGCCCTTTGGGCTGCCAGGCCGGTGCTGGGCCATTCTGCATCACAGGGCCTGCTGCTTTGCAACGCCGAATTCGAGTCGAGTGAGACAGACTCTCACGGCTTGTATGGTTCAGCCTTCTTAAGATCTTGCTTGAGGTTTTTCGAGAGTATTTTGCCGCAGCGCACAACCAGCAGCAACAACAAGTGTCTGACAGCTGTCATTACATGCATGCCTGCAGGCGAAGCTGATCATCGTGTATGCCCACAGCGGCCGCACCGCCTCGCTCGTCGCGAAATATCGCCCTTCCATGGTGCGCAAAAACCTTCGCCAAGTCGCAGCCTTGTGGGAAGGTTCAGCTGTGAGTCGTTCACTGTGCTCGTGCGCCCGCCGCGGGGAGAGTGTGCCAGCAAGCATAGAGGCGGCTGTCATGACCAATGGCTGCAAAAGCTTGGTACAGGTGCCCAGCCTCTCAGATGCTCAAGTATGACATTGCCGTCATTGTCACCTACTGTCATCTCCGCAGCCCATCATCGCACTCATGGTGCCGCGCCTCGTCCAGAAGAATATGAAGTGGGTGCTGTATGGCTTGGCCGCGGCGCGCCAAACCCTGATCACACGCGGTGAGCAACACATCAACCAAAGGTCTCGCGCTCATTGAAAATGACGGCCTGGCTGCGGCGCGGCATACCCTGATCACACGCGGTGCGTCTGAGTCTGCGACGCATTGTGAAACGTTGGTTGAGTCGCGTGCAACCTCTGGTATCACATCACATCGTCTGCTCCACTGCTCCAACTCGCTGTGCTGGCGGAGGGGTCCTTTGCATTGCATGGCGGTATGATGCAGAGGTGCACTGCTGCGTGTCCGAAGGCGCGCCACGCGCCATTCTGCTTCCACTTGTTTCAGCTTTTCTCTTGCAGCTTCGTGTATTGCCGCATGTCCTCCCGCCGGAGCCTCGCCACAGGCCAGCATGCCCATCCGAGCATGGTGTAATCATTGTGCGTTTCTTCCTTCCTGACCTTTCTCCACCTAACCCTTCATTGTCATTTTCTTCCTGCAGGCGTCATCCCCATGCTGGGTGCGCCCATGGCCGGCGCCAGCGAGGCGCTGCTCCAGCAGGCGATGCACTCCGCGGCCGCGCGCGGGCTGGTCGGACCCAACGACCACGTGGTGTGTTCCAACCAAAGGTCCAAACAGCACACCAAGTAGAGGCGATTATCTGGCTTGAAAACATCGAAATTTGAAATATTAGCGGCTGGCGCGCGCTGGAGGGACCCATGTGGTGCGATTCATTTAGTCATCTACTTTAGTCAGCTATGCTTTATTTTTGACAATTAGATCTTGAAGACCTGCTTTTCAGTCAGAGCTCTCGAGTCATTCGCCACACTCAGATGTGCTGCCGGGTGTGTGGACTCGTAGGCCGCCTCGTTGCGTTTCATTGGGTGCCTGACAGCGCTGGGTCTATGGCAGGCCCCCCCTGAGGCACATTTGACTGTCTCCACAGTTGCGTCCCTGCCCCTGCCGCAGGTGTGCGTGCTGTCGCAGCGGGATGATCTGGTGGTGGAGGTGCTGTCCGTCGACGACATGGGTGACGGCTTCCAGCCGTCGCCCGACGCGCCGGCGCCCGCGCCCGCGCTCGCCAACGCGCAGCCTCCCTTCGCATCCGCCGGTTCCGGCGCGGAGGATCCGGCGGCTGGCCGGACGGCCTTCCAGCGGCAGGCCAGCCGCGCCGGCAGCGCGCCGGAGGCCGACCTTGTGGCGGGCCACGGGACGCTGTCGCGGCAGGTGCGTGCTCGGACTGCTCCACGCTATCCTGTGCATATGCACATGTGTGCGTGTGCACGAATGTGTACCCTGCAGCATGCTCTGCATCATGTCGCTCCTGGTGGATCTTCACACGCTCCCGCCACAGGCCAGCAGGTGTTGTGGATATTAGTCCTCACAAACTTATACATCAACTAATCGACTAGGTATGGAGATTGTCTTCGTCGTTACTTCCTCTATCCTCTCACAATGTAGCTTTTCCTTTCCTTGCCACAGGTCAGCCGCGCCGGCGGCCCCAACGGCGGCGTCCCGAACGGCTCGGGCGGCGGCGGCGGAGACGACGGCGTGGAGAGCCACGCGGTGGGTGCATGATGCACAGAAACTTATGAAACTAGCTCGCTCGCCGGATCGTGCGGTGTTGGCAGTCGTGCGATGGCATGCACAGGCGGAAGAAAAGTGCAACAGTGAGACGTGTGCCTGTAGGACAAGGCAGTGGGGCATGACCACAATGAAATGTGAATTATTGTACATGTCCGGTGTGCAGCTTGATCAATCGGAGCTGTTTGGTACATGTGGAGAGTGAGTCATGGCGCGACTGCGGGGTGATACCGCTGCCGCAGGAGGAAGTTGAGCTGGAGCATCGGGCTTGTTCAATAGCCTAAAGCGCCTTGCGTCGTTTTCGGTGTTTCAGATCAGTTCGAGATGGAACGCCACTGTGTTTGATTGTTCATCGTTGGTGCTGCGTGTACACGTTGCCTCTCGTTTCGCCATCATCATATCATCTGTTTCGTAGCAACTACAGCAGTAACCGTAATCACACCCATGCAGCATCAAATCTCTCCTCCACTAGAGCCGAAACCTGGCGCTGAATGCAACACTATAGATATACATCCTTCAGACTCTCTGGCAGCACGGCCAACACTGCGCCCACAACATGTACAGGGCCCCCCGCCCGATGGCGCCCGAACTGCAGGTGGCAACGTGCATCGGCCCCATTCACCCTCGCAGCTGCCCCTCAGCGGCAAGGCTGCTCGCATGCGCTTCTGAAGCATCGGCCCAATCTGCCCAGCCAGCATCAGCGGCCGCTCCCGAACATCACATCACACAAGCAATCATGCAATCAGCCGAACATGGAGTCGAAGTCGACGCCGCCCCCAGGACCCGGCGGCTGGATGTCCGGGTGCGGCGGCCGGACGTTGCCCGGCCCGCTGCGCTGGAAGTCGTCCGGGTTCCAGCCCTGCAGAGCGACCGCAAAACACGTTCAGGTGAGCAGCTGCCCGTGACGACTTCAGGTGCTGGGCGGTGGCAAGGCGGACTTGTGGGACGCCAGGGACGCCACCTCAGCCTGGCACCATGTGCAAGAGCATTCACACATGTATTAGCAGAAATATTCTGGCAGCGACGTGCCCTCGGGCAGGTGATCACCGGCAGGCCGCAGGGGCCGATGGGGTCCTAGTACGCTCCCCCGACAGCTTCGTTGTTGGGCTTCGTGAAAGGGTCACAGTTTGAGAAGTGCTTACCGGCAGACCGCGGGGGCCGATGGGGTCGTAGCGCGCTCCGGGCGGGAAGCGGCCGCCGCGGCCGCCAGCACCGCCGCCCGGCATGCGCAGCCCGCCGCCGCCGCCGTACAGCGGGTCACCCGGTCCCACATGCATGCCGCCGGACCCGAAGCCTCCCAGCCCAGGCCCCGGCGGTATGTGCTGTCAAGGACAAGGGACGGCTGTCAAGGTCGATTCAAGGGCATCTGGAATAGGTCGGCAGGGACGCCCGACACCAGCCGGACGACAAGTTGATATGTGCAGTGCCGAGGCTGCTCGCGAGACATTTTATTGGGGTGAGGCGCAATGGCTTCGATGCCGTCGATCACAGAGAGCGTACGCTGCCTCGTGTGGGGGCGGCCTGCAGCCTGAGCAGTGCAAGATCTGCTGCACCAAACAGTGAGTGAGTTGTCGCCTCACCGGGATGCCAAAGCCGCCGCTGGTGCCCGGAGCACGCATCCCGGGCGGCACCAGGTCTGCAGCACCCGGCGCAGACGGCGGCGGCGCCACACCCAACGGCCGCATCCCCATCGGCGGAAACACGATGCCTGCGGCAAGAGCAATTGCGAAAGATGGGATGAGAATGCCATCGCAGGGCTGAAGGAAGGCAGCACGTACCGCAAGCTGCAGCGAGGTACGAGCTGCGCAGTGCAATGGCTGGTGCGTGGTCACAGTCAAGAATAAAAGGCGCAGGCCCACCCTTCGGGATAACAGCCTACACCCTTACACTCACCCTCAAGGTCGGGGTCGTCCATGTCAGGCTCCGCGTCGGGCAGCGGCAGCGGCAGCCGCCCGTCGGCATGCAGGTCGTCCGCGTCACCCTCGCTGCGCCGCTGCGCTGGCTCGCCCGGCGGCTGCGCCCGCTCCTGCGGCAGCAGGTGCAGAGGAGCTTGACTTATGGCAGATGAGGCCTCGGATGCTTGAGGGAGCCATGCCGCCACTAGCACGGCCTCCCCGCACGCACCACAGAAGGGAGAACCGTTGTGTCAAGACAGGTGGCGCCGCAGCGCACCAGGGGCTCTGCGACCGTGCCGGCGTGCACGCCACCACCAGTCTTGCTGCCGGTGCCGGGCGCGTCGGCGGCGGCGGCCTGCTTGGTGGGCGGCGCGACGTGCAGCGCCCGGTCCAGCTTCTGCAGCAGCTCCTGCAGGTTCTTGTACCCGTCCACATCGTCCAGCTCTGCGTCATCATTGTTATGCAATCAGGCTTTACCAATACGGTTCCTACTTGAGCTCTACAACAGTTCCTGCAGGTACATGTGCCCATCCACGATCCCAGGCCTGCAATATTGGGAAATGGCATTGCAGTCTTCAGTGAGCCGTTCCAGTTTTGTATGCTGTGTTCTTGACGTTGTGGTCGTGTGCCTTCCACCACAGACGTTTTCTCCAGGCTACTGCAGGACTGGGCGAAGTGCACGTGTAAGAAGGTGGTGCACACACGTGCACACATTGCAAAATGCCTCTGGCTCCCACAAAAAAGAGCACTCGATCAGGGAGTGTTAGAACGCACTGGGCGTTTCTGCGACATAATGGGGCACCCGCAGATCCAAAGTCTCCGGCGGCGCCTGGGAGCCCGCCGGCTGCCAGTGCACCAGCAGCGTGTCCCCCACCGCCTGCATCTGCACCTGCGCGGCAGTGAGAGGACAGTGGAGGTCATGGGAGGTTTGCATCCTTCCTTTGTGGACCGGCGTAAGGTTTCAGTACCCATCTGGCTGCATAGCCGTAACTGCGCATTCACCAGCGTGCGTGCGCATCAGTGGCTCCGGAATCGAAAAGCCGGCTGCACAAGTGCTGTGCGGCGTGGCGGTGCTGCATGTATTGCATCCAAGCTTTTCCTGACCGCTGCCGCACGTGAGGATGTGAGAAGCATAGAAGCCGGATTCTCCGTGGAAGTCTTGAGTTATGAAGCCAGCGACCTGACGCTCACATTCCTGCACATGCTGAACGTGAAAGGCGCTCCTGGAAAATGGGCACCTGCAGCGCGCCCTCCTTACGGCCGTCCCCCGGCAGGTATCGGAACGCAAACACCTCCCCCAGCTCGTCCCATCCGTCTGGGTCCACCTCCTCCGTCAGCTCCTCATCTGCGAGCATGACATCAGAATTTTCCACTTCGACTGGTGCTTCGACAGCCACTTGTCCACCATCCGGAACCATGTTTCTCCAGAAGGCTGCCCACATGACGATGTGCTCGGTTGCAGAGTCCTTGAAGCTCACCTGGCGCTGCCTCATCTGCGCGCTTGCCCACTGCGATGAGCTTGTAGCCCTCTGCGAGCAGGAAGGCATGCACAGCAAAAGCCAGCTTCGCCTCCCGAGACCTGCACGCACATCGGCAAGTAGTTTGCAGGACAAACATTTGAAAAGTCAGACATGTGTAATGTAACCTCTCGATTTCGGTTGCGCACTTGAATTTGGGTCGCGATGCACGGATGATGGCCTTGACTGACTTGGCGTCTGGTGCCATCTTCGCAATCTCTTCGATGGCAGTTCAATTGTCGTATTCAACCATTCCCGAGATATCGCAGCAGCTCTTCCTGCAGACAGCGTTAGTGCACCTGCAGAAAGTTTTGGGCCTCGTGCCATCTGCTCACTCCCTCTGCCTTCCGTGACATTGGCGGAAATTGTGGCGGGAGCGTCGTTCAGTGGGACTGTCAGGGCCGCCTCCGTTCTCATGCTGTCTGCTCAGCACCAGACCACACCGCAGATCCGAGTCAAACATCATCAGTCTCGACGTCAGAATAATACTGTAGTTGTGCTGCGGACTGACGTCCATACTATCAGTGTCCTGTCAGCTGCCCACGAAGGGCCAAAATCGGTCAGGATTGGGATCGGTTGGCTTGCTCGAGCGTTCCGCTGTTCCGTGTAGAGTTTGGCCTTTCTACATTACATGCACTAGATCAACGATTGAAGCGGTGTTGCAGAGCAGTATGGCACAGAACGCACCTCACAACAGCAACCGAAATTCTGGCCTGGCGGTGTCCGGCAACATCGATGTGGCAGTGCCTGAGCTGCAGCGGATCGAGCAGCACCTCGCCACGCAGACAGCCCTGTTGAGGAAAATTCACAGCGAAGTCGCCCGCGCTGCAAGGTTAACGCCAATTGCGACCAAGATGAGATACTGATGCCGCTGCCGGCAGATGACGGCAACATTCCGGTATTCTTCCCAGACACGATCGAGGATCTCAAGCGCCTGACTAAACACAAGACTGTGCGGCTCACCGAGTCCTACGGGCTGACCTCCTGGATGGACAACCCCGGCCGGCGCGCTCATCTGGCACGCTTCTTTGGCGTGGACCTGGCCGTACGCGTGCTGAACGAATGAACGAACTTCGACGAGCCAGAGTATTGGCCTTGCCAGGAGCAGGTCCGCCTAGGTACCTTCGATCTACTGGCACAAGTGTGATGATGTCCGGGCTGCTTGCCAGTGCTTCAAATGGCTGCATGCTTCCTTCCTCTTTCGGAGTGCCTTCCTTCCGCATTTCAACTCTGACCTAGTGAGCAAGAAACAAGTGACCTACTGAAAAATCTATGCTGATGTTTCGGTGCAGGGCACGCATCCTATGGTCACTCAGCAAGGCTGCAAAAAATGATGCCGTCAATTTCGGCTGCGCTGAGACGAGCCGAACCAAAATCGGCAGGCTTGAGCAAGAAGTGCAAAAGTCGGGAGTGATGAGACGCAAGCGGGGGCACTAGAGCTCGAGTCTTCAATCGCTGTGCAAGCGCAATGTACCAACAGGCTAGATCCTCCCTGATGAAACGACGAACGATGAAGTTTGTTTCGGCAGTTGACTTCTTGCACCAAGGCAGAGTCGCCCTAGAGCCCTAGAGCGAAAAACGGGTAGTGTGTTTCCTGCGAATCAAGATTTTAAACATACACATGTACATACCTGACGCTCTAGCAAGCACTTTGCTGGTGCCCCGCCCGGTCTGGTGCCACGCGCGCATCAAGGCCACTTGCACGCATGAGACTGTGTCACTCAGCCACCGGCTGCTGCATCAGCGCCACCGCGATGGCGCTGCCCACTTTCGCATTGTGCTTCACCAGCCGGATGTTGGCGGCCAGCGAGGCGCCGCCCGTCAGCTGCTGTATACGCTCCAGCAGGAAGGGCGTGATGGCCGCGCCCTTGAGCTGCTTCGCGTCGGCGTCCTTCAGCGCCTTGCCGATGGCTGCCTCCACCTTGGCACCCTCCGCGGCGTCTGCTGTAGGTATCGGCACGCCTGCAGCGGCAGTAGCTCAGTTCGTTCACGCTCGTGACGCACGCTGCAACCTCGCGCTAGGGTTGCCCTCCCTCCCCGACAGGCAAGGATGCACAGACTCCTAGCAATGGCGCTCAGCGGCATAGGTTCGAAGCTACAGCGAGTGTGTGAATCTGGACAAGCCACGCCCACAGAGCCGTCTACCTATGACGATGCCGCTGCCGAGGTCGAGCTCCTGGACGCTGCGCAGCAGCGCAGCTGCTTCTGCGGGGCTGTCGACCCGTGCCGGCGCCAGGCAGCCGGAGGACGCTGTGAAGAACGCCGGAAACTCGTCCGAACCGTATGCCGCCACGCACACTCCCATCGTCTCCAGCACCTGCGGAGCAAAAATAATATTCACCGCATTCATGGCACAGCCTTGCTCACCGATGGCCGAATGTGTGCCATGGTGGGCCTTGGCCTCTTCCATGGAGTATGTCCACATGCACAGAGAGAAAATCAGACGTGCGAACTTCGGCAGCCAGTCTGATGGAGGGGACCCCACCTCGAGTGTGCGAGGGATGTCCAGGACCGTCTTGACGCCGGCGCAGACGACTGCGATGGGCGTCCGGCTGAGCTCCGTCAGGTCTGCGGATATGTCCATGCTGGTTTCGGCTCCGCGGTGCACGCCGCCAATGCCTACGGCATTGTGTGACTCGTGGTCAGTGCGGAGCAGGGGCAGGGAATGCGGCTGCACCAATTCTGACACTGCCACCTGCGTTCATTCGCGGTCCAGCCTGTCTGCCTTGATGCCTCCCACATGTGTTGACAGCCACTGATGCTTCACCAACGTGACCCACAGTGTCCCTTTAACAACCCTTTGGCAACGCAGGCGGCGCACCGCCTGTGACGAAGACCGGGATGCCGGCGCGCGCCGCCAGCAGCATGGTGGCAGACACAGTTGTGGCGCCGTCCAGCCGCCCTGCGATGACCGCAGGCAGGTCCCGTCGCGAGGTCTTCTGCACCTATGTATCATGTCGGTTGGCGCCTGTCAGTGCTGGCCTGCCTGTTGCAACCAAGTTTCTAGTGGAGGTGCTGCATGCATGCTAAAGCACTACCGGTGAGGATATCATCATGTGGCTGCATGGATCCAGTTGCGGAGGTGGTGTCCGTGGCCTGTCGAACTCGATATGCTCGTTGGTGTGCATCGCTTGTCAAGTGCAGGACTACAGAGGCGCAGTAGCATAGAGCAGCCCCAAAACATGACCGTACCGCAGGGCCGCGCTGCGCGATGTGCTGCAGCTGCTCCTGCGTCAGGCCCACGTGCGGTACGCCCTCCAGTACCGCAATTGTCGCCGGCACCGCACCGCCTGCAAGCCATGGAAGGATCCATCCGGTTGGCGCCGCACTGTCAGGAACCAAAGGGTGCGATGCCGTGCCACGATGTGCATGTATCGCAGCACATGCAGCCCGGTCTGGTTGCTTGAGAGCAGGGTGTTTACAGCGAGTGTATTGACGGTGTACGAAATTTGGAATTGTATAAATTGAGTGTCACCTTGCCGCACAACCTGTATTACCTCCTGAGCCGTCTGCAGGTTGCGCGGCACGGCATGTGCAGTGGCGAATTCGAACAAAGTTGAGTATCAAGTTTGCGAGAGCAGAGGGAAAGGCGCCTTGCCGCATGAAAACCTCCACCTCCTGCGCCATCTGCAGTTTCTGCAGACTCTGCGGCTTGGCAGGGCAATGTGAAGTTATGCTTTACAATAATAATTGCGGGAGCAAAGTGACACACCTTGGCGCACGACGTCCTCCACCTCCTGTGCCGTCTGCGGTTTCCGCGGATTGCCGTGGCTATTTCCAAAACGCAAAGTCTGTGACGACACGATCTCATAAAAAGAAAGGTACCTTGCCACACGATGTCCTCCACCTCCGACGCCGTCTGCAGGTTCTGCGGGTAGGGCATGCCGTGGCTGATGATGGTGCTCTCGAGGGCCACCACCGCCCGCCGCTCCCGCAGCGCCTTCGCCACGTCCGGGTGCACCACGATGGCCGGCTTGCCCTGCAGCACACAGAGCAGCTCATTGCCGGAACTCCGGCCTTGGAAAATGTTTTCTTTTTTTAATCGGGGAAGGAAGGCATGCACGCCTCCGGGACATTCATCATATGCACTTAGCCTGCGCTGTCAGAACGGAGCGTGAACGCTCTGTCAATCTATTTGTTGTCCTCTGGAGCCTTCTCCGCAAACACTGGGTTCCGAGAGCCCGTGAGACAGCGGCGTCCCGGCGCCGCAGGGCGCAACGAACGCAGCGCCAACAGCGGCAGATCAGGACCATTGCATCGATTTTGTATATGATTAAGAACTGCATTCAGGTCGAAAACACGTAGCCATATCACCTGGCCTGTGAGCCGGCTGATCGCAGACTTTGCTGTGTTGACGCCCGCTGCGGCGCCGGTGCTGATGTGCGAGGACAGGTTCGCGAGGCGGCGACGCCAGGGCGCCTCGTCCTCTGTCGTTTCAGGCGGCAGCTCTGGCTCCTGCGGCGTCAGCCCAGGCTGCGTGCGAGTGGCCATGGCGCAGGAACTGACCTGAAGCCTGCCCCAATGTCCTTAGATATGCGAATTTCTGCAGTTTCTGCGACGACCTCCCACCTCGCTTGCCGGATGCTGGCTGAACAAGAAGAAAATGAGTCGTGCAAGAGCGTGCGTTTGCGCTGCAATGGCGCATGGCGTGGCACGGCGTTCCGGAAAAACGGAGTTCCCCCGTGTGCGTCGGCTATGTCCCTGACTGCAGCAACAGTGGTAAGCCTCCGCAGCGGCTGTTGCAGTTTCACAAAAGCGTCATATTCTTGTTGCAAGTGCTTCTCCAGTTCAGGCATTTGCTCGGCGACCTCGCCGCCAGTTTTGTACCAATCCCGTCCCTCCTTGCTGTCGGACTGCTGCTGGATAACCCGAGTGCAGTTATCACCGCTCAAATACCTGTGAGAGAAGCCTGTGACCTTCATATCCACATAAGCGGCACGGCTCTGCAAGCGCCCTGATCTGCCAGCTGCATATTGGTTGGCGGCGCGGCTGCGCCGGGGAGCCAGTGCGCCAGCCGCTCTGAGCTAGAGGCAACGCCACCATGCCCATGCACAAGGACAAGGTCCTGAAACTGGCCAAGGTGAGCCCTGCCTCAGTTCGGCAACGCAGTGTCTCGACAGCCTTGCTGATGGCACCCCGGCTATGTGTGAAATCTGCTCATGGCTCTGCCACAAAGGCGGACACATCCGGCGCAGGGCTTCCGGGGGCGAGCAAACAACTGCATCAGCATCGCACGCAACAAGGTGGAGAAGGCGCTGCAGTATGCGTACCGGGACCGGCGCAACAAGAAGCGCGATATGCGGGCGCTGTGGATCCAGCGCATCAATGCCGGGTCCAAGGAGTACGGGGTGAGCTCGCCGCCCCAACCTGTCCTGCCGCATCTGTGAATCTCTGTATGATCGTACTGACTCTGTGAATTTTCCGAAGACGGAGGGCGTATGCAGTTGCAGGAATGTCAGCGACGCTGCGAGGCTCCAGCGATGTGCACCCTAGACAATCGACCAGACGCTGAGACGTCTGCTCTCAAAAATCTGCAGGTGCCGTACTCGCGGCTCATGCATGGGCTGGCGCAGGAGAACATCCAAGTAAATAGGAAGGTTCTGTCGGAGCTGGCGATGCATGAGCCCTACAGCTTCCAGGCGCTGGTCAGCCAGGTGCGCTCTTTCCTGTGGAAAACATGCGAAGGGTAGTGCAGACGCCTCTTCAAATGCCTCCTGCTGCTATCGCCAGTCGAGCCTGGCCTCACTTTCACATCTGCACTTGCAGTCCTGAGCACTGCGCCTTTGTGTATGCAGGTGAAGTTCATGCGGGGCGGGGCGGTCGGCACAGCACCAGCGTCAAGTGCAGCGCAGCAGGCGTCATAGCAGCGTGCCCGCTGGCTATGCCAGAATTATTAGAGTGTTAGTATGACCATGAACACGTGTAGGCTTGTTTGAGCCTGTCGTGCAGCGCATGTGGTCTGGGGAGCAGTGATGAGACGGAGTGCGAAGTGAGAAACATTGTTCTTACACATCCGAGACGTAAACCACTGGCAACAAGCTGAGCATCCCCGAACAACACTATCGTTGACAGCATCTGCTGCAGCCAAATTTATTAAACACACAATGGATACATCGATGACAGTAATAAGCACCACCTCCTGGCAGCCCGCTCATTCCTCACTCCCCCCAACACCGCGACATGTTACTGCTGGTACAGTGATCCCAGCAGCCCTCTCCAAGAGAGCATACACCAAGGTTCAGAACTGCTGCGGCTGCTGCTCGGCAGCGCCGGCGGCCAGCGCCCCAAGGCGGAAGCGCGGCTGCAGGCAGCTGGCGCGGGCGCCGCCGGGCGCCTCCCGCACCGCTGTCTGCAGTGCCGACGGCGTCGCCACCAGAACCGCCAGCTCCTTCGCTCGCGTGAGGCCTGCATTCGCCAAAACGTTTGGCAGGGCATCAGTGTGGGACACCACGGAGTGCATTCATATCGGCATGCAATAAGGTCCAGGAGAGCTATGCAGAGGACTCGAGCTGGCTTTGCCAACGCGCCAACCCAGGCATCGATATCAAGGCCCTGGATGCCCTGGGCGGCGTCCAGGTGTCTGTCCTGCAAGCACACCTGTGTAGAAGAGGCGGCGGGAAAGCAGCGGCCGGTGCGAGGGCGCCAGGCACATGAGCACAGCGTGCGACTCGCCCCCCTGCGCCTTGTGCACCGTTGTGACCCACGCCAGCTCCAGCGCGTCCATCTGCAATCACGATTTGTCGGTATGTGTCATTATCTGTCAGAATGTCAAACTCAAGGGCACCACATGCGATTCGCCGCCGCGCCTCGTGCACCGTTGTGACCCACGCCAGGTCCAGCGCATCCATCTGCGCATGGACATCATGAGGTGAGACCGCTGCAGGCCGCACTTGCATTGCGTGTCGAAGCCCCTCCCTGCCCTGCCGCATTGCGAGTTCTGTAAATGGGCCTGCAATAGCTGGATGTGGTATGCAGACCACATGGCTTGCTAGCTGTTTGTAATGGCGACATTGCAAACAGAAGCAGTGCATGCTACATCAGGCGCACACAGTTAAGAGCAGGCGCGGCGCATGCATACCTGACGGCCAAGATACTGCACCGCCCGCGGCAGCGGCGGGCGCTGGCTGCCGGCTCCCGCTATGGCGATGCCGCCCGCGTCTGCGCTACCTGCGGCCTGGTTCGCCGCGCCACTAGTGCCGCCGTCCCCGCTGCTATTGCCGGCAGCCGCCACGCCGCTGCCACCACCATTGGCGCCTCCGGTGGCGCTGCCGCCGGAAGCCGGTGGGAAGGTGACCTCCAGCGCGCCATCGGGCGACACGCCCGTGACGAAGCCCTGATCGCCGTTGAAAACGTCCCGCTCGTAGTCGTTCACGACCTGCAGAGGGACACCAGAAATCTCGTGAACATACAACACCTTCACGAAACTGCAACCGAAAACAATCCAGCTTGACATAGGGGTCCTGCCCAAGACGCCAAAGCAGAATTGCATACTGGAAGGGGTGCAGCATCACTGCGCGCGCGAATTGCCCCGCCAACTACAGCCGCTGGCAAGAACATGGGTGCAGAATGCTCATGCAGAAGGCCTCAGGGGATTGGGGGAATACAAGATTAGCCAACACACACTGGTACCTGGATGACGCGGTCGCCGACGCGGAAGACGGCGGACGGGTCGCTGCCGCGCCGCTGCACCTGCGCCTTGCCGGCCGCCGGCGGGTTGAGCAGCGCCTGCAGCGCTACGTTCAGCGAGCGCGTCCCCGCCGGCCCCTTCTTCATCGGCGACAGCACCTGCACGCGCGAGCAAGCAAGCCGTCAACAAAGTAGCCCAGGGTTGCGCAATGTCTTTTGTCTAGACACGGCTTCGCCAGGGTAGGTATACCTGCCAAGCCCCACCACCCATTTCCCTTCCTCAGGTCCCCGATCCTGATGTTGGCCGTGCACGCAGGAGGTGGGAATTGTGTGCAGCCATTGCGACTCGCCTGCAGGTCTTTGGCGACGTCCATCCCGGACGCCTGCAGCCGCATGACTGCTTCGATAGCGGCCGCCTCCACGCCTGCTGCGCCGCCGCGCTCCTCCACACGCACCCACTGCGCGCTGCCGCCCGCGGCCGGCGCCGTCTGCGGCGGCAAGCAGCACTTAGCTTCACAACATCAAATGTTTTATACTATACAGTTAGATTAACTTAAGGAGGGGCATCCCACTGACATCCACTGACAGCCTATGAATGGCAACCTGCCGACGTCACTGCGGATCGTGTCGGAAGGTCATTCTCTGACACTCAATGGTGATTTGGCTGGCTGAATTCTGCTCGACCGTGGAAGATGACACGGGATATTATAGCTGGTAGCTGAAGACTGGATGGCGCTCCGCCTGCCAGCGCGAGCGTGTTTGTGCTGCAAATTGGGGTGCTACCTGCAGCTGGGACGACAGGATGGGGTCCAGCGTGGGCACGATGCCAGCGTTGACCTGGTGGGCCGCCGTCACGATGGTGCTGGCCTCCGCCTGTGCGCACTGACTCAACGCCGTCAACATGAGGCCAACACATGTCCTGCAGCACCTTCGAATCTGGCATGACAGTGTGGGCAGAGGCGCTCTGGATGACCGAGCTCATCGGCGTTGCGCGCCTGATAACACTGGGCTTGGCTCGGAATGGCGGGTTAGTGGGAGTGTGTACCTGGCGGAAGATGCGGCGCAGGTCCACCACGGGCACGACGCCCGACTCAATGATGGCGCGCAGCACCGAGCCCGGCCCCACCGGCGGCAGCTGGTCCGCATCACCTGGAGAAGGTAAAATGAAACTTGATGTCGAAGAATATGCTGACTTGTGACGCGCACAACTGGATACAGAGCCCCCCGCAGCTCAAATTCTTGTGACAGCACAGAGCCCCGGCCCCACCGGCGGCAGCTGGTCCGCGTCACCTACCAGAAGGAAAATGATATTCACACTGTTTGAAATGCTGTGAGACAGATGTGAAATAAGGTGGCCCAGGCTCTACCTGTGCGGCCAGCCTGTGCGCGTCACCTGAAGCAGGTGTCTTCAAGCCTTCTGGATATCAGGCACACAGTGGGGCCATGTCTCCAGCCACTGCTGGTCTGCGTCAGTTGCCAGCAGAGCATTCGGGCGTGGAGACGCGGAGTGGCAGCGAGATCTGGCGCGCACCCACGAGGACGAGCCGGAAGGTGGGGGTGCGCGGCAATGCATCCAGCAGCGCCGCCGCAAGCGGCAGGTCCAGCATGGAGGCCTCATCCACCAGCAACGCGTCGAGCTTCAGCGGATTGCCGGCGTGAAACTCAAACCGCGGCGGTACCGCCTGTTGACATCGGCAATGCACAGCTGAGGAAGATAAACAGGCAAGCGTGTCGTGGCTTGCGGGCTGTGTTCATTTGGCTGTGGAGTCTGTTCTGGACAAACGAGCAGCATCGCCAAGTGTCAGCTGCGAAAAGAACACTCGTTCCCAGAAAGAGTGTTTGAAGACAAAAGCAGTGCAGCAGGGACGCGCCTCGACACCGTCGCTGCCAGAGCCGCTTGCATCTGCGCCGTCGTCCTCGTCGCTGCTGCGGCTGGAGCGGCCTTGCACCCTGCGCAATGTCCAGGGGATGCCACCTTGACCTCGGCCAACGGTCGCATTTCTTTGCCTCCTCGTCACATCCCACATTGAGCCTCTCTGTCCCATTAAGGGTAGATATACACGGGTAATCACTCCTAGTCCCAGGAGCACAATATTCAGCAGCGCATCAGAATGTCGTTCGACCTGCAACGCGCAACGAGTGGTGCTGCGAGGGCACAGTGGCAGCAGCGCACCTGAGGAGGCGGTGGATGGTGGTCGCTGGGTAGCGCGCTGTGCTTGCCAGCCGCTCTGCAGCACGCCCTGCACGTTTTCATTGCACGGATGAGACCTGGCAGCAGACTGGCATTGGAGGGGCCCCCACTGATGTGAGGTAGGCAAACAAGCGATGTCTGCCTGCGGGCATCAGTGCAGCAGACCGCTGCCTGGGGCAACTGCCGTTTCAAGCTGCCGCTCCTTGCTGTATCTCGTGCAAATCAAGTCGGATATACATGCAACGACTCTGTGGAAACTGCCACAGCACTGACAGGCAGAACATAGGGCAAACCTTGAACATCGCAGGGGTGCCATGGGCATCTGGATACGTAAGGAGGCGTGGCCATGGGCAATCACAGCAAAATTGTGGGACAGCGCCGCACCTGTGGGGGCGCACAGCGCGATGCGGTGGCCGCGGCTCATGGCCCGCCACAGCTTGACGATGGTGGCGGTGGCAAACGTCTTGCCGCAGCCGGGGCCGCCCGTGAGCACCATGATCGGCGCGTTGGCCGCCTGCCGGATCGCCTCGCGCTGCCCGTCCGACAGCTTCACCTCTGCAGGAGTTGCACACCTCGGAAAGTCAGGCCAGCAGCAGCATGGTTGGGGCTTGAATCGCGGCCAGTGGCGTCCAGGGGCGCTGCTCGAGAACTGGGAAGCACAAACCCTTCCGCGCTGCACAAACCCTTGCGTACTCGCGGCCATCGCTGTGCGATGCAACTCGCTGATTTCACCAGCTTTGCTCCACAAGCTTGTGCTCAGCCGCTGCAATGATAAGGAATGTTGAACTCGAGGGAGAACATGGGTACAAGGACGCACTGGTCGTCCCCTCGTTGCTGTTCATCCAGGCCTCCACGCGCGCTGTGCCGCTGGCGTGCCGCGCCGCCGGGATGGGGTGCCGCGGCTGTGCCGCCACGCGCGTCAGCGTCGCGGCCACCACCTGGCGGGAACAGGAACACGAGTGCTCTGTGACCTGGCTTGACTTTAGGCGACAAGGACAGTGCTGCTCTTCCTGACCATCCTGGGTCAAGACAGGGGGTCGCTTTTCATGATTTTGGCCTGGTAAAGGCAGTTGCTCTGCCGGTACCAGAGTCGCCAGCCGGCATCAAATGGTTTGGCGATGTATCGGCGGCCCATGACATCGTTGGCGCAATGTGTCCAGCTTGACTTGCAGCCATGTTTACCGTCCCTGGTGGCTCTTGCCTCACAGGGGTGGAAAGAAAACAGGCAAAAGTTGGCAGCCGCACCGTCTCGGCGCGGTACATGTCTGGGGCGTAGCAGCGGGTGGCGTCGTCCCACGGCGTTGCGTCTTCGATGGGCAGCTCCACCGGCAACGAGGAGGCCGCGGAGCGCTCTGCGGCAGCGGCGGCGGCCAGGGCTTTGTCCAGCAGGGCTGCGTCCGGGCACACCAGAGGATCAATCCCGGCTCGTCACCTCACTCTCCTCGTGTCGTGTGTGAAACGGAATTGCTTCAAGGTGATGTTGGAGAGATGTGCGTGGGCAGCTGCCGGGCAACTTGGCGACAGATGCTGCCCCGCACGGCCCTTCCCTGAGGCCGACACGTCGGCAGGCGCACTCGTGCTGCTTGTCTTCACGGAGCGCAATCAGGGCCCCAAAAGCAATAGCGCACCTCGCGTCTTGTCCCACGACTGCTTCATCTTCCTGGCGGTCAGTTCCTTGATGCCGGAGCAGCGGCACAGCTGCCCCACCGACGCCGGCGCGTCGAACGTTGCCATGAGCCGCTCGGCATTGGCAAAGTGGCGGAACAGTCGCTGCGCCAGACGAACAGTCACATGAAAATACTAGTGTTGCGAAGCCATTCAAAAGACAATAGACATCTCGGAGGTGGCGGCAACAGGGTGCATGTCACAGGGAGGTTGGTGCATATCCCTCACGACAGCATATCAGGCATAACCCTTTGTATGTGTCCAGAGTCTGATGAGCTCATTCACATAGGAGGTGCAACTTGTGGGCGTGCTGCACCTTAGCCGCAGCGGGGCCGACGCCATTGACGTGCGCCTCCAGGTGCCGCCGCAGCACCGCCGCGGGCGCCGTCTCCGATTCCAGCTCGGCAGCGCCTACTGCCTTGCTCCCCAATGCTGCGAGCAGCGACCACGAATGGCTGACTGGGTGTTGCAGTCCATCCCCAGACATACACAGTACCCTGGCAGCAACCTCTGGACTGCTCGCCCATTGACATACGCGTGCTATTGTCGCAGGGAGCATTGCGCGATGGCGTCATGCTGATGGCTTGGGGTCCAGCAGAAAGATGCTTTTGCATCATCTTGTCTTCCCTTGGCTGCGTCTTCACGCCAATACAAACACTGTTAGTAATTCCGTCAAGACCCCACCCGCATGGGCAGGCTCCAGGACGGGCCACTCCTCGCGCAGCGCCGTCGTGCCAACACAATGCATTGATCAAATCCTCATGTCCCACCCGCATTGGCGGGCTCCAGGACGGCCCACTCCTCGCGCAGCGTCGGCGGCTCAGCGGCCGACTCGGCGACTAGGCGGCCCCGAGCGACCATGTCGCGCGCTGCAGCCTCCAGGGACTCGCCCTCCGGCCATGGCCGCCCTGCAAGCATGCATAGTTGCAAGCATGCATGATCCGATTACAATGGATACAGGGGTTTGACAAAACTTGAAAGATGTAGCTGTCGCGCGCCACCACATCCAGGAAGTCGCCCTCTGGCCATGGCCGCTCTGATGTCGATTTGATGGACACCGAACGGATGAGGATAAGCTGTACAGCATAGAATCTGCATCAGACAGATGACGGACGGTCTGTAATGTGCTTGACGGTATGCGGCATGCAGGGCGCTGTTTGGTTCGGCGCTCACACCTGTATGCAGCAGCATGGTCAGCGCGACGCGCAGCAGCTGGCCCCACTTGTGATTTTCGGGTGTAACTAAGAACTCTGCCATTTTCTGCTGCGTCCCCACCTGTCTGGAGCAGCATGGTCAGCGCAGCGTGCTGCAGCTGGCCCCACGGCAGGTAGCAGTGCCCGCCGCGACGCATCGCGGTCAGCAGCTCCGCCGCAATCGCCGCCGCGCCCCGGCTGGGCAGCCCGGGCGAAGTGCCCAGCTGCGCCGCCAGGTTGTCCGCCACCCTGTAGCGAATCAGCTGTTGAGCACCACACACACTATCGCAAAGACAGACAACAACCCGCACAAGGAGACGGGGTCAGCGGCCCGCTGCGTGTCCAACGTATCTGTCAGCAGCCCCAGTCTCGAGTCAACAAAAGCGCACACACACGCCAGCGCCAGGGAGCAGAAAAATTTAGGCGCACTTGAAGCTGAGAACGCCCTTGCGCATGGCGCGGTACGGATCTTCCCGCACCAGCCGCTCTGTGTCTTCCCCCAGCTGGTTCACCACCTGCATCATACATCAAGCGCCCCTTGACAAAGGTCATTGAGTGAAATGCAGCTTCACCCAGCGCACTGAGCTCTACTCGGGATGCGTGCCGCTGCTGGCCACAAAAGGCTCATTTGCTAACGCATCACAGAATTTTGCGGCAGCAGTGGCCCGGGTCAGCCCTGGTGGCTTGGGCCATGGTGACGCCCAGCTCCTGCAATGCCGCCACAGCGCAGCAAGGTAGGTCGGTGAGCAGCAGAGCCCCCCGCAGTCGACTGCCAAGCTCGGCTGCCATCAATTCAGCAGCATCTGACGAATGCAAACCTGCTGGGCCTGCGCCATGGTGAGTCCCAGGTCGTGCAGAAACTTGACGCTGTCGCGGGTACCGCGCCCCGCCGCCCAGCCCCGGCAGATCTTGGCCGCCGTTACCGCACCGATGCCCTCGCACCGCTGCAGCAGCGCCTCGGCGCCTGCACAGGCGAGATCATTGTTCATGAAACCTGGACATCAGCTGATCTACAACACTCGGTCCAACCGATCGTCCAAACTGAGGCTGGGTGGCTGCTCATTTTGGCCCTCACAAGTGCGGGCAGGACAGCTGAAGGCAATGCCCAGCATGATGTAGCGAGAGCAGGACTCGCACTTCAGTCCACGCAGTGGGCCCTGCAGGTCAATGTCCTCTTTCAAGCCACTGCCTTTTCCTCGTGACAGCGGGGCGCAGCATCGGGGAGCGCACCCGAGCCGTCCAGGATGTCCGACAACGCCTTTTGACTTCGTATTTCAGACACTCTTGTGCCTCGTGAGACTGGAAGAAGAATACGAGCGCACCCGCGCCGTCAAGAATGTCCAGCACTGAGTCGCCGAGGCCGTCCACCATGCGGCGCGCGGTGACGGGGCCCACCCCCGCAATGGCGCCGCCGCCCAGGTACGCGATCAGCGACCTCGAGCTGTTTGGCTCCAGGTCCTCCAATCTGCAGGTGCAGGTTTGGCACAGGTTTATTACAGGTATCCTTGGCGTCTTGACATACTTTAGATTGGAAGAACAACAGATCTTCTGTCACCCGCAGTGTGGTCGGTCAGTGCATGCGCTGCCAAGATTGGGACCTGTGGCTGCTGGGGAGGGGCATCCATGCAGTGAGATACAGTAGCCACCTGTTGGCATTGAGCTGCTGGCCGTAGGTCTTGTGATTGACCCAGTGCCCCGTGAAGCGCAGACGCATCCCCGAGTTGACCTGCAGACAGCATGCTCAGGTGGTGAGATTCGTTGCACTTGACCACCATCTGATAGCTCATCTATCAACAAGACCTCACCGCATGCTGACCGTGCCAGCCAATCGTCTCTCAGAAAAGACGACTTTGTAACACGTGCTGACCTCGTCTTGACGGAAGATGCCAGTCACGGTGACGAGAGACTTGTTCTGCGGGCGGCCCCTGCCCTGGTGGCGGCTGCCGCCCCTGCCTGACGCCTGACCCGGCGGCGACGGCGGCGCACTGAACCCGGCGTCCGGCTGCGAATGCTCAACACGACAGGGTGAGCCGTTGTAAACGACCAACATCGATGACTCTGCTGCACACATGTGGCCAACCAACAGGGTCTGCCAGCGGCTAACAAGCCAGCATGCGCAGAACCCAGAAAAGCTGAGCCGCAGATTGAGCTACGCACCTGCAGCTTAAGCACGCAGTAGCCGGTCTCCTGCGAGTGGTAGGTCACTCGCTGCACGAGGCCCTGCATCTGCGCGCCCGGCTGTGCCCTCTGCTCAAATACTGCTGGCGGAGGCGCGGTCGGCCGCAGCGCCGGCGGCTGGGCCTGCTGCTGCGGCCGCGGCTGCGGCGCATTCGGGAGCGCAAAATGCTCGTGGCGCTGTGGCTGGTAGCGCGGAGCGTACTGCACGGCGGGCACGCCGGCTGCCGCAGGCTGCACCGCGTTTGCCGCGGCCCAGCTGCGGCCCCGCTCCTGCTGCCATACGTGGCGACTGGGACTACCCTTCGGCGGCGGCGGCTGCTGCCCGCCGCCTTGCGGCCGGCTGGCGGGCGCCGCGCCGCTGGCTGTGGACAGGCCGCTGTGCAGTCGCGCTGTGAGGCCGCTGTGCCGCGCCTGCTGAGGCATGGGCGCCCCCGCAAACCTGCTGCTGCGGGCGGCGCGGCCCAGCAGCAGGCTCGCGGCTGTTCCTGGCTGGTATCTCGCTCCTGCTAGCAGAAATGGGCCTGCCTGGACGTGAGAGCCTCTGCAAGCCGCTAATGTGAGCCCCGCGGCACTCGGCACCGCTGCTGGCGCACGGTGCATGGTCTGCCCATGCCCCGCCATTCCGGATCTGTTGCGGCTCAGCGCGGCGTCGGCATGCGCGTTGCAGGTTGCCTCCAGCTGGCGGAGTAGCCGCACTAGGCGTGAGGCGGGCTCAGCCCCGGAACTCATTCACTCCCTCAGAACCCCTCTTCGCCTGCTGACACATGCAGCAAGCTGGGGGGGGGCTGTGCGATCATGCGTAGCGGAAAGGATACGGCTTCCTTTGCAACACAAGCAAGCGCAAGACGATTGCTGCTAGTGCGTGGTGTCCACTGTTGTCAGTATCAGTTGCTTGCGTGGTGCGCGGTAAGCCTCGAGCTTTCGGTACACAGCGGTTTTGCTGGCGTGTTGCGACTGCAATTTCGATGACTGTAAGCTGACCATGAAAGTCGAGTGTGGTGCTGTTTGCCGCTCGGCTTGGCCGCCTGACAACCTGCGCACGTGCAGATCCTTTTTGGTGCATCATGCACCCTGGTCATCACTTGTTGCGAGGACGCACATGGCTTGAAATGCCACACAACTCTTGCTCTTCATTCCAGTGTTGTCTTTATCACGTGCAGATTTCCCCCTTTATTACACAGCAAGTCGACAGCAATCCGATTAACACACCGTCCCCGACGCTTGTGTTGCTCGCCCGATCTCGATCAGATAGCCACCGCAATCCATTCAATCGATCGTAATGCAGTGACGCAACAAGCTGACGTTAGGCAGCCTAAACACGAACTGCATCCGAGTCACACTCAAATATCGACTTCAAGTTCTCAGCCTCGCCCTGGCGCTTGGCGCCCTGAAGTGCATGTCATGTGCCAGCTCTCTCTACTAGGCTGCAGCAGGAGCAGCGGCGGCCGCGCAAGCGGTCATGGCGCAGGTATCTGAGAGCGATCTGCAGCACAGCCCCCAGGAGGTGAGGATGCCGCACTGCATTGCAGTGCGAGCATTGGTCACTATGCGACGTTGCGGTGAATCTTGCAGCCGATGAGGAGCATGATTCGCCTGCATCAACCGCACGAATGCATGCGTGATTCCCATTTGTCGGCGCAGCTCGAATTCTTTGCGGAGGACGAGGAGGTCACCATCGTGCCGCACTTCACCCTCAGCACGCACGAGAGCAAGCTCAGATGCGTGGAGGTGAGCAGCCGCGAACATGGCCACGCCGCTGAGTTGCAGAATTCGCGGCATGCTTCGTGGCGATCATGCTGCGAGCCATGCGCACGCATGCAAAGTGACATGGCTTACCAGACGTCATACACTGCAGGGCGACTATGGCCCGTTCAAGGCCAATTTTCCGGTGACGTTGCCGCTGTGGCTGGCCATCTACCTGTACCAGCGGAAGCAGTGTCGCATTCAGCCGCCCGACTGGCTCAAGGTGGACCACCTACAAGGTGGATGACGGGCCAGGCAGTTCATCCTTATAATTAGGCAAGGGCTGATCTGCTTGCAGACGGCGTCAGTACCAGATGATGAAATGACGCTGACGCGCCTGGGTGGGAACGCGCTCCCAGCCTGCGCCGACTGCATGTGTCTTGCTGCCGCAGAGGTATGGAAATGCCTTTGCAGTCTGATTTTTGGGAGCACAACGCTTGCCTGCCGCCTGCAGAGGTGTTTGAGGCGGAGCGGCGCACGTCGTCGGTGTTCCAGGAGATGCCGTGGCACTACCTGGAGGTGGCGCACCTGCTGCTGACCAGCGCCAAGGAGTGCTTCAGCTCCAAGGAGCACATGGAGGTGCGACTGCGGCTGTGCACACCCTTCCTGCCATGGTTGCACTCCCAAGACCAGTTCCCCCGACGTCGGCTCCTTTGATCCCATACGGCTGCTCTGCTGGCAGAGATCAATCCCTGCTCCAGCACTGGACGGCTCCAAATGCGGACAGGTGTGTGCCTGGGAGAGTGCACGTGTGGGGCCTGGCGGACCCCACCCGGCTTGTGTTGGAAAAGCTCAGAACTGTTTGATCAAAAGTCTGGACTATCTCGCTGGTGCGGGACCTGGCGGATCAGATGAGGCGCGTGGAGGCCACCAAGATCGACCAGGGGTTGCACCTCGTCCAGAGAACTGCAGTACACTGATTGAGTCTGTATACATTCCCGCAGGTGCGGGACCTTGTGGACCAGATCCGGCGGGTGCGCGCCAACAAGATCAACCAGGGGCTGGAGCTAATCACCGGGCCGCTGACGGCCAAGCTGAACAACGTGTGCTGCATGGAGATCAACACCATCCGGCCCTTCTTCCTCGGCAGCCTCGACCGCTTCCTGAAGCTGGCAAAGGTGTGCCTAAACCCTGAGGGTCCCTGAATCTTCTGGTTTTGGGCCATGTGGTGTTGTCGTCCGCCCCGCAAGCTGAATCAGTGGTGCTCAGCACATCAAAGCTCTACAGTTGGCTGGCCACTATTACCTCTGCAGCAGTCTGCTTCCGTGGTAACTGTCCGTGGTCTGCTCCGGCAATTGTGTGGCTTGTGTGCCACGCAGATGAACGACCCGCTGGGCGATGTGCCTGGCCAAAATGGCGCTGGCGACGGCGATGAGGGCGGCAGAGGCGGCGGCGATGAGGGTGATGGCGATGACGGGCAGACGCCGCAGCCGCGGCGGCAGCTGCGGCCAGGCTAACTGCCAGCCTAGTCGCACATGCCCGCTGATCACTGCCTCGTCACTAGCTCTGTCAGGTCCTTGTTCTATGGCCGGCGTGCGTGTCTTCGTGTCCCGAGGACTGTCTAGCTGCATCTAAGATCGGGGGGGGGGGGGGGGGGGGGGTTGGGGATAA
>JAABUM010000528.1_pt1 | contig 65655 bp, 51 predicted proteins | sample 5559161 | NCBI WGS metagenome assembly JAABUM01 (sample SAMN10711868, study PRJNA513369) | rock metagenome | isolation source: Antarctica rocks | place: Antarctica: Victoria Land, Siegfried Peak nord
ACGAAGAACAGGCGCCACCAGACGCCATTGCTCGTCGCTCAAGTCGCTGGGATAAACCACTTTGGATGCGCGTCTCATCAACTCCAGTCTGACCCAAACCCACACTACAGAGACAGGCTCTCAGCGAGTGCATTGTTCAGCGTGCCGAAGGCACATCATTACCATGACGGCGCTTCGCGCTCTGTGCAGTGCACTCGCTGACGCTTCGCGTTCACTCATCACTTGCTACCCAAAACCTGTTCATCATGCCCGAAACACCTCAATTACCAGAACGAATGCCCATTTTAGCGACGACTAACCTCGTTTTATTTCCGTTTATGCTGGCGCCACTGTCGGTCGGTCGTCCGGCCTCGATGCGCTCGCTCGACTCGGCGCTCAGTGCCGACCGTTTGATCGCTGTTACGCTCCAAGTCGAAGAAGGCATTGAAACGCCGCGCCCCGACCAACTGCACACCATCGGCTGCGCCGCCCAAGTGCTGCGCATGATGCGCACGCCCGAAGAAACCGCGCAGGTCGTCATTCAAGGCATAGTTCGCCTGCGCCTGAGCGAATGGGAAGAAAAAGACGGCGTGCTCACGGCGATAGTCGAACAGTTGCCCGATTCCACCGAGACTTCGCCTGAAATCCAAGCGCTTTCGCAGTCATTGCTCTGCGATTTCGAGCGCATCGTCGAGCTGTCGCCGGTGCTACCCGAAGAAGCGGTCGCCGCCGCACGCGCGCAAAACGAGCCGGGAAAACTGGCCGATTTCGTGGCATCGGCGCTGGGAATCGAGCCGGAAGTGCGCCAGGAACTTTTGGCGGAGCTTGACGTGCGCGCCCGGATGCAACGCATTGCCGAACTGTGCGGCGGCGAGATTTCGGTATTGGAACTGACCAACCAGATCCAAACCGAAACGCGCAAAGAACTCGACAAAGGCCAACGCGAATTCATCCTGCGCCAACAGTTGCGCGAAATCCAGAAGCAGTTGGGCGAAGGCGAGGAAACCGGCGCCGAACTCGATGAACTGCAATCCCAAATCGAAGCCGCGCACATGCCCGAAGCACCGCTTAAAGCTTCAATGCGCGAACTCGACCGTTTGCGCCGCATTCCCTCGGCCTCGCCGGAATACTCGGTCGCGCGCAACTACCTCGACACCTTGATCGCCGTCCCGTGGAGCAAATCGACGCCGGATAACCTCGACATCCGCAACGCCTCGCGCGTGCTCGAAGACGAGCACTTCGGTTTGGAAGACGTGAAAGAGCGCGTCTTGGAATATCTTGCGGTTCGCCGCTTGAAGCCGGACAACAAAGGCCCGATTTTGTGCTTGGTCGGGCCTCCGGGCGTGGGCAAAACTTCGCTCGCTCACTCGGTGGCTCATGCGTTGGGCCGCAATTTCGTGCGCATGGCGCTGGGCGGCGTGCGCGACGAAGCCGAGATTCGCGGGCACCGTCGCACCTACATCGGCGCTTTGCCGGGCCGCATCGTGCAAGGACTGCGCGACGCCGGCTCGAACAATCCGGTGATGATTCTGGACGAGATCGACAAGCTCGGCTCCGATTATCGCGGCGACCCGACTTCGGCACTGCTTGAGGTGCTCGACCCGCAGCAAAACAACGCGTTTCGAGATCACTATCTCGAAGTGCCAATCGATCTGTCGAAAGTGATGTTCATCACCACGGCGAACGTGCTGGACACCATCCCCGGCCCATTGCGCGACCGCATGGAAATCGTGCGCATCGGCGGCTACACCGAAGCCGAAAAAGTCGCCATCGCCCGCCGCTATTTGCTGCCGCGCCAAAAGAAGGAAAACGGTTTGCTCGACGACGATTTGTTCACCACCGACGACACGCTCGGCCAAATCGTGCGCGGCTGGACGCGCGAAGCGGGCGTTCGCTCACTGGAGCGCGAACTGGGCACGATTTGCCGCAAAGTCGCGTTCAAAATCTCCGAAGAAATCGCCGGAAACGAGGCCAAACGCTCGCGCCGCCCGGTCAAAGACGAATCGAAACGGCGTCCCCGCAAACGCGACGCGGCGCGCAAACGCATCTTGGGTTCGTCTCTTGAAGGCTATCTTGGGCCTCAGCGATTCCAGCCCGAAATGGGCAACCGCGAAGCGCAAATCGGAGTCGCAACCGGCATGGCGTGGACGCCGATGGGCGGCGAGATTTTGTTCATCGAGACCGTCAAAATGCCCGGACGCGGCCTGACGCTCACCGGGCAACTGGGAGATGTGATGAAAGAATCGGCGCAAATCGCTTATGATTTTCTGCGCTCGCATCAAGACGAGATGGGCCTCGATTTCTCGGAAGAAACGGGCATCCACGTCCATGTTCCGGCGGGCGCCATCCCCAAAGATGGCCCTTCCGCTGGCATCGCCATGACGGTTGCTCTCGCCTCGTTGCTAACGAAACGGCCCGCACGCCATGACATCGCCTTGACTGGCGAAGTGACGCTCACGGGCCGCGCTTTGCCAGTGGGCGGCATCAAAGAAAAAGTGTTGGCCGCGCGTCAAGCGGGCATTTCGACCATCGTTTTGCCCGAACGCAACCGCGCCGATGTCTCAGAAATCCCCGAAGATGCGCGCAAACAACTCACGTTTCATTTCGTTTCGGACGTGCGCCAAGCTCTCGAAATTGTATTGCTTGCCAAGCCCGAATTGAACGGCCACGTCGAGGAATCGCCCGATTTCACGACGCCGCTCGAACAGGATCTAACAGTGGCGGTCACATGATTTCAGAAAGCACGTTTTGGGGTAAGAGTTATAGCTCTCGCTTTCTAATTTGTCATTTCCAGAGGAGCGGTGCGGCTGGAAGAATGTATTTTTGGCTACAACAGACTGCAACTAAAAATGATTCTTTTGGTCACGCCGCCTCCATGGAAATGACAATGTGAGAGTGGTGGTTTTACCTTTCGACTTGTTCTGTTCCTTCAACAGCCAAATTTAAACATGATGCAACATAAAGGCGCCGCAACTCTTTCGAGTGACGACGCCTTTTGTTTGGCTTAGTTGGTGGGTGGAACAGTTGGTTCTGCGGTGGGCGCTTCGACTGGCGTCTCTGCACCATCTGGCTCGGCAGGGCGCGGCGCGGGAAGCGGTTCTTCAGTGGCTGTGGCTTTGGGGGCAGGCAAGGGCGGCGGCGCGACTACTTCGTCCAAGGGAGGAAGAGTTGGTGCGGGATCAAACTTTCGTCCAGCTTTGGGCGCACGAGGGGTTTTAGCTGGAGCGTTGAAGTTATCTCCGCCAGGGAACAGCATCTTGGTGCCTCTGCCAGCTTTGATGCGACCTTCATCGACGTAAACAAGAATTTCTTGGCCGATAAAATTGCGGTTTCTGTCGTCACCAAAACGCACGTCGCCTTGCAAGTCGATGATGTTGCGTTGCTCGTCGTAAATGATTCTGTTGCACGTGCCCCGGTTGACGCCTTGCGAGATGTGGATGTTGCTGGTCGCGGTGGCTTGCTTGATGTCGTAGTCCCAATCTACGCGGTCACAGGTGACTTTGATCGGTTTGTGCCTCAGTTCCGCACCCAATCCAGCAACCGTGCCATCTTTTTTTCCGTGCGAGGTGATCACGACCTCTTGTGTGATGGTGGCTTTGCGGTTGTTGAAATCGGCGAAAAGCGATTTGCCGATGATGGTTGAATCGCGCGTCTCGATGCTTAATTGCCCCGAAGCGTTGGCGAGTTTGCGAATACGATTGGCCAACACGTCCTGAGCGCGGATAGTGATATTTTCGTTTTCTTGAGTAATGATCACGTTTTTCGTCCAACGCGCCACACCTGTCTTGTCGTCGTAAGAGAACGTGCCATCGCTGGCGTTTCTGATCGATACTTGGCCTCCATTTGTAGTGGGGATGGGAGCGTTTTTTTGTGGTTGAGCCAAAGCCATCAGAGGAGCGACAGCCAAGAGAACGAGCGAGAGTTTGAAAATCGGCTTCATATCGGTTACTGGAGAGAAAATAAAGTAGGCCACTTTTGAGGACGCGCTTTGTCCACATCGAAAAGCATCTCGCTACCGCCGCCCAACTCCAATTGGCGCGTTTTGGTCGAAGCTCTAAGGCGCGTGGCTTTCAAACGAACGCCGGGAGCGCGCAGTTCAACAGGCGCGTTGCAAATCAGGTCGCCCGATTCCCAGTTGTAGTCGAGGCGCGGCGCGGTGAAGCGGAAATCGCGCAGTTGCGCTTGAACCGAAGAGGGACACGACAGCATTTTCAGCGCGTAATTCCACATCACGGTCGGTGAGAAAATGGAAAAGCGGTTCGGACTGCTCGCCTGAGCGTGGACGCCACCGCTCGCTTCGACGTTGCTCGTGTTGTTGTCGAGTCGCGCGCGGGCCGCCGATAACTGCAAAATGGGTTTGTCACCCTGAAATAAAACGCCGTTCGATAGGTGGCGCGCAAAAGTGTGCGCGCCATCGGGCGAAGGTTCGATCTGCGCGGCGTCGAAGTGCCACGCCCGCACGCCGTCTTTGAGGACGGTGATCGAGGGATGTTCCATGACGAAGGCGGGCAACTGCTCGCGTTGCTCTGGTGCGAGATCGTCGTCGCGCCACGCCCAGGCGCCCAGCAGCGCCATGCCAACGAGAGCGCCCGCACTCCCAAGCCGCCCGATCCATACGCGCCGCCGCGCCGCGCTCGAAGGCACGGGCAAAGAAGACGGGGCAAGAGAACGTGACATGAAAACGAGAAGCGACCCGAAAAGACGTCTCGCAGTGTTCAGGGTTTGGCAACACGAAAAAACACCGCCTCGCGTGAGACGGTGTTTTCTTTTCGATTCAAGTCGTTTCAGGAGAAACGACTTGGATGAATTGCCAAAAGTAACACTTTTAGGCTGTTGCAGTTCTGCCTGGAGTCACCTCGGCGTTCCAACAGGTGTGCCTCCCGGCGTTCCAACAGGTGTGCCTCCCGGCGTTCCAACAGGTGTGCCTCCCGGCGTTCCAACAGGTGTGCCTCCCGGCGTTCCGACAGGTGTGCTTCCCGGTGTTCCGACAGGTGTGCTTCCCGGCGTTCCAACAGGTGTGCCTCCCGGTATTCCGATAGGTGTTCCGCCGGGATCTGGCGTGTCGGTAGGAGTGGGTGTAGGGCCAAACACGGGCGCGGTCACGTCTTGGTTGGCGCAGATGATCAGTCCGCCGACTTCTGTGTCAGAGGATGTGAACGTCGCCTGTGCGCTGACGCCAGCAAAAGGCGCGGTCGGCGCGTTGGGGTCAGCAGTAGGGGTTGTGCCATTGAAATTAGTGGGCGCATTCACTCCCAGGATGATCACTTGGAACGAGCGGGGGCGATACGGAATGCGGATCGAAAACTTGCCCTTGTCGGAAGAAGTAGAATTGGGATCTTGCGGTTGCCTCAAAATCTGGGCGATAATCGGCTGGCCGTTGGTTGAGTTGAGGTCTTTGACTTGAATGTAGATCGCGTCCGTGACCGGATTGAAGTCGCCGCACTGCGCCAAGGGATTGGTGCCGCCACCAGGAGCGTTCTGGTTGAGATAGACGATGCCCGAAACGACATACGGGTTCTCAGCGATATAATTCGGATCGTTGGGATTAGTGGTCGAGCCTGTATTGCCCTGGATGAGGGTGAAAAATTGAACCTGTGAGCCAGTGCCCTTGGCAGCCATAATGGTAATGGAGCGCGTGGTCGTGACGCGTGTGCCATTTTGGTCGATGGTGGTGAACACAACGTTGTATGTTCCTGGCACAACGCCGCGAATGGTGACACGCCCTGTTTTGTTGGCGGTGCCCGTATACGTGCGTCCACTAGCAGATGTGAGGGTCACAGTGCCGCCGGAAGCGGATGAGCCTGCTCCAGTGGTGCCATCGCCCGCTTGAACACTGGGCAATTGCAATTGAAACGAGACGCCAATTGGGGTGGGGGCTGGAGTCGTCGTCACCTTGGGCACGCCGAGGCCGCCGCCATTGCCGCCGCCGCAACCAGCAAGGTTAAGGGACAAAAAGCCGCCCAGCACCAGCAGGGTGCCGGTGGCGCACAGCGCCGAGGCTTTGGGTTGAAAACGTGATTTGAACATGCGTTTGAAAAGAAGTGGTTGTTTGCCTCGCTCAAAGGAGGACGGACGCTTGTGCGCCAGGTGAACAGGGGTGCCAGTTTAAAGCAAGGAGACCGCGCCGCGAAGCCCTATGCCCCTTGTTCGCTCAGGCTGTGCTAAAACGGCGGCGCCGGGATGGTCGCTGTGGGCGCGGGTGTCACTCCGGTGCCAAATAAAAAGTCGACCGTTGTAGTGCCGCTCCCAACGGGCACGGAACGGGTTTGCGTTTGAGTGTTCACTTGCGCGCTCAGCGAGTAGGTGCCCGCCGCAAAACCGACGAAACTGGCCTGTCCACCCGTTGTTCCCATGCGATAAGTGTTGAGGCCAACCGTTAAAGAAACCACGCCGTCTACCGCTAAGCCGCTCGAATCGTTCAGGCGCACCGAAATCAAGTTGTTGGCAACGGGAGTGCCCGTCGCCACAGGCAAGGGCGTGGGGCGAACTGTTGGGCCACTTCCGCCGCCGCCACAGCCCGTCACACATAGCCCGCTTGCGAGCAGGGCCACCGCGGGTGAGAAGCGCCAAATCGGTTTCATCTAATGCCATTGGAAACGTAGACGCGCGCAAAGTTGCGTCGGCAACGTGCCAAGAAGAGCAGTTTGTAGAAATTGAAGGCCAGTTGTCTTCCTCAAGCGTCCGTAGGCAGCCATGTTTGTAGACGAAGCGAGTATTGAAGTCAAAGGCGGCGACGGTGGCAACGGCATCGTTGCTTTTCGCCGCGAGAAATATGTTCCTTTAGGCGGCCCATCGGGAGGCGACGGCGGAAACGGCGGCGACGTGATTTTGCGCGCCGACCCGCACCGCAAAACCCTGCTCGAACTGTCGCGCCTGCGCCACCATCGCGGCGGGCGCGGTCGTCACGGACAGGGCAGCCGCCGCCACGGGCCATCCGGCGAAACAATCGTGCTCCCCGTGCCCATCGGCACCCAGATATTCGACCAGGAAAGCGGCCAACTGTTAGCTGATCTGGCCGCTCCCGGCCAAGAATGTGTTGTCGCTCCGGGCGGCGCGGGCGGGCGTGGCAACGTGCATTTCGCCAACTCGTCGCGCCAAGCTCCCAAGTTCTCCGAAATGGGCGCCAAAGGTCAGGAGCGATTGCTCAAGTTGTCGCTGAAACTGCTCGCCGACATTGCGCTCATCGGTTTGCCTAACGCCGGTAAATCAACGCTCATCGCGGCGATTAGCGCCGCCAAACCCAAAATCGCCGATTATCCCTTCACAACGCTCACGCCGAATTTGGGCGTAGTTCGGCTCGATTCGGCGCGCACTTTTGTCGCCGCCGACATTCCCGGGCTTATTCGCGGCGCGCACAAAGGATCGGGTTTGGGCCATCAGTTCCTCAAACACATCGAGCGCGCGCCGGTTTTCATTCACTTAGTCGATGCGCTGGCTCCCAAAGCATATCGCAACTTTTTGAGCATCAACCGCGAACTGAAGATGTGGAATCAGCAGTTGTTAGAGCGCCCGCAACTGGTGGCGCTGACCAAATTGGACATCGTGGATGACGACACGCGCGGCACTTTTGAAGAAGTGGGCGCGCGTTTGGAAGCGCACGGTTTCGAGGTGTTCCCGATTTCCGCTGCGACGGGCGAGGGCATAGAGCCGCTGCTGTGGCGCGCGTGGGACTTCGTGCGCGAGGAAGTCGAGCGTCGCCAACGCGAGCCGCAAGTCGCGCCGGTCGTTGTGACGCGCGTCGAAACCGACGCGCCGCTTCGCATCAAAGAAAGCGCGCGCTTTGCCGATGGTGTGAGCGAATGGGAAGTCGCGGGCGGCCCACTCGACCGCTTGACCGGTCGTTTTGATATCGGCAACCCCGAAGCCCTGCTGTATATCCACCGCATTTTGGAGCGCGGCGGCGTGCTCGAAGAACTGCGTAAACACGGCGTCAAATATGGCGACATGGTTCACGTGGGCGATTTGTCCTTCGAGTTCGAGGAGTAAAAACCGGATTCCAACGCCGCGATAGAGGCTTATATCGCCGCGATATGGACGGCTACCGTGGCGATACGGCTTTGAATCACAACGGTTCAAAGCTGTATCGGGGCAAAACTGGTTCAAAGCGTCTTGATTCAAGGGTGGTTTGCCTTGGAGCAGATCGGTTTTGCCTCGGTGCGCACCTGCATTATGGCAAGATAAATCCATTTTGTGGCGGTTCAAACAGATGTCGCGGCGTTTCTGCGGGCTTCGCTCTGCGCGGCGGGCGCCAAACTCTCACGGTTTTTGCCTATGAAAACAATCGTCATCAAAATCGGCACTTCCACGCTTGTGCGCGGCGACGCGATAGACGAAGCGTTTCTGCGCGACCTAGCGCGGCAAATCGCGGCTCTGCGCGCGATGGGTTGGCAAAGCGTGGTCGTCACTTCGGGCGCTGTGAAAGCGGGCCTTCGCGTGTTGGGGCGCGAGCGAGCGATGAATCTGGCCGAAAAACAGGCGGCGGCGGCGGTTGGCCAATCGTTGCTGATGCGCGCTTATCGCCGCGCGCTGGGCGAAGAAAAATTGCACGTGGCGCAGATGCTCCTCACGCGCGCCGACCTGGGCGACCGCCGGCGCTTTCTCAACGCGCGCCACACGGCGAACCAGTTGTTCGCGTGGGGCGTTGTGCCGGTCATCAACGAAAACGACACGGTTTCAACGGAAGAAATTCGCGTGGGCGACAACGACACGCTCGCGGCGCTGTCGGCTCTGGTTGTGGGCGCCGACCGGGTTGTGCTTTTGTCCGACGTGGATGGTTTTTACCTGCCGAACAAAACTGCGCCGGAACGGTTCATCGCGCACATTTCACCCGAAATCGAAGCGGCGGCGGGCGGCGCAGGAACCCTCGGCGCGACGGGCGGCATGAAAACCAAGCTCGAAGCGGCGCGCATCGCTACGCGCGCGGGCATCGAGTTGTGGATCGCCGCGGGCCGTGAACCAAACATCATCGAGCGCATCGCACGCGGCGAGGGTGTCGGCACTCGTTTTGGCGCGGCGCACTCCAGGCTCAACGCGCACAAATCGTGGCTGGCGCACGGGCGGCGAGTCGAAGGCGAGTTGCATTTGCATCCGCGCGCGCGCGCGGCCTTGGTTGAACACGGCGCGTCGCTTTTGCCCGTTGGCATCGAGCGCGTCGAAGGCGAGTTCGGGGCGCGCGCCCTCGTGTCGGTGCGCGACGAAATCGGCGAAATCGGGCGCGGTTTGGTTCGACTCAGTAGCGGCGATTTGCGCCGTGTCGCAGGCCGCAGATCAGGCGAACTCGCGGACGTTTTAGGGCGCACGGTTGCGCCCGAAGCGATCCACCGCGACGAATTCTCTTTGATCGCGCATGGTGAAGCGACTTCGGAATCGCGTTGAAGCGCGACTTGAACGAGTTGTGACAGTGCGATGTCCTTGAAGACAAAAGAAGGCTGGCACGTCGGTAAAAACACTAAATCACGTTGTTCAAGGCGCGTCGGCGCGCGCTGTTCGTCTACTTTCCTATGCTCCGATTTTCGGCGCGGCGCGCGTTTACCCTGGTGGAATTGTTGGTGGTAATCGCCGTCATCGCCATTTTGGCCGCGATTTTGTTTCCCGTTTTCGCCCGCGCGAGGGAAAACGCGCGCCGCTCGTCTTGCCAGTCGAACTTGAAACAAATCGGCTTAGGCGCTCTGCAATACACCCAGGATTACGACGAAACGCTGTTCCGCTCGTTCTACGGATCAGCGACGGCGGATTCCAACGCGACGGGCAACTATAAGTGGATGGACGCGATTTTCCCGTATGTCAAAAGCGAACAGGTGTTCGTTTGTCCAAGCGACCCGACGATGAGCTACAAATTTCGCGGCGGCAGAAACTACGGCTCTTACGGGCTCAACGGAGCCTACGGCAAAGGGCCAGACACAACGACACCACCGCGTTCGTCAGCGTCTTACCTGGTCACGCTCTCGCAACTGCAAACGCCCGCCACAACGGTTTGGATGACGGACAACAACAACACGGATGCAAATCCCAACACGGGCGGCTCGCAGGGGTTTTTCTGGGCGACGACTCCGCCACCCATCGGCATTGGGCCGACCGGTCTGCGCCAATTACAAAACATCGTCGAGCGCCATCTCGATACCACGAACGTCTTGTTTTGCGATGGACACGTTAAAGCGATGAAGCTCGACGCCCTCGTCAAAACCAAAAACGTTAACGGAGCCGATGTAATGACGCTTTTTACTATCGAAGACGATTAATTTTTGAACTTCCCCACAGCGTTCGCGTCGCGTGGCTTGAAATTTGAAATCAACCCGATTATGAACCGCTTTCCAATCCTCTTAGGAACCGCATTGGCGCTGGTCGGTGCCGCGCATGCACAAACGGTGTCCAACACCTACACCGACGTTTTCGGCAACACGAGCACCACCACAATCCAAAACCCAACAGTCGTTGGAGGTATCATCACCAACGGGGGTTTTACCAACGGTTACGGTGGCTACAACGTCGGTGGCTATAACGTCAACTCCCCCATTTTGGGATCGCCCAACGTCGGTTACGGCGATCCCAACTATGGCTATGGTGCGCCCAACTACGGCTATGGCGCATCGACTGTCTATCCAGGTCAAGCCTTCTACGTGCCGGGTTATACCGTTCCTGTTTGCCCACCTCGCTTCGGTGGGATTCCGTCAGCCACAATCACACAGTTGCCGCAGGTCATCGTAACGCCGCCAGTCGTCAATTACGGCGGAAACGGCTACGGCTATGGTGGCGGAAATGGTTATGGTTACGGTGGAAACGGCTACGGTGGCGGCTACGGCTATGTCGGAAACGGCTATGGGTATGGTGGTTATGGCGGTGGCTATGGATACGGCCCACGGTTCCCGTGCCCGCCTCCCGGTGCGTTTGTGCCCCATCATATTTACAATGGTTATGGCTCGCGCACTCAGGTCGTGCAAGGTGGCATCACCCTGGGCGGCGGCGGCTTGAACGTGTCTATCGGCGGCACCTCAGTTCGCTCCCGCTAAAACGTCCCAACAAAAACAGCCAGTCACACAAGTGACTGGCTGTTTTTGTTGGGTTCAAGTGCTTGTGTCGCCTTGTTGCTCGATTTCGCAGCGAAAGGTTGCTGAGGTGCGAAGCGTTTCAGGTGCTCAAGATCGCTTTGTTGCCGGACACGCGCAGATGACGAAACGGCGGGTTAAACGGCAGGTTGGAATAGTTGACGATGGGGTTGATGCGGTTCGACAACTGATTCTTGATAAAGCCGGGCGCTTCTACGCCGCGCAGTTGCAGCGACAAAATATCCAGATACACGTTGTGATCGCCCATCTGACGCAATTTGGCCATTCCCACAATCGGGCCGTTCAAAAAGGTGAAGTTGAGGTTGCCGGTGATGCGCATTTTGTCGCCGACATATTCCACGCGAAGCCCCATGCCGCGCGTGTTTTTGCCGCGCGCCAGCATCTTCGTCAGGTCGTCTTCGGTGATGACCACGCGCAAGCGCGTTTGTGAGCGCGTCGTGCGCACTTTGCCGATGCTCGTCAGAGCGGGCACATCGACCTGCACGTTTTGCGCGTCGAGCTGAAACTCCGAAGCGAACAGGCTTTTAAGTTGCGTGGCGCCACCCGAAATCGTGATGTGCGGGAAAAACCCCTGCGACGAACGTGCATCCGGCGTAATCTTCAACGCGATGGGCGTTCCGCTCTGGCTTTTAATGACGCCGCGCAACAGTTGCTCAACGCGCTGAGTGATTTTTTGGCCTCGCGCATCGACCAATGCAGGCGCCGCCGGAGCCGGGGCGCTCGTCAAACTCAGCGCAAAAGGAGCCAGAAGAGCGGCCACCAGAAAGCGGGGACGAAAGACAAAGGGTGTCATGGTTCCTCCCGACGCGCCCGCTGAGATTTCGTCCCGCTTTATTTGGAAGACGCAAAACACAAAAACCCGCCGCAAACGCGACGGGTTTCTGATGGAGTCAAAGCTTTACAAACGAACGCCGTAAGCCGTGCGAGCCGACGAGTAGCCGGTGCTGTCGCGGTAGGTCACGTTGTTGCGAAGCCGCACGCCGACCTGGGTGCCCGCCGCCAAACGCGCTTCGGCGGCCTTGTTCTTGTTTTTGCTCTTGTCATACAAAAAGCCGCCTGCCGCGCCGAGAACGGCGGATAAAGTGGAGTTCTGTTTGAGCACGCGGCCTAGCAAGAAGCCTGCGCCCGCGCCGATACCGACAACTTTGATTGTGTCGTTCTTCGAGCCGGAGTTGCCTTTAGCGATCAAGCGGCCGTCAACGGTTTGCACAGCGTCGTTGTCGAGGCTGGCGAGTGTGCCATCAAGGGCCACGTTCTGGTTGTTGGGCAACATCGCGCGCATAAAGCGCAAGTCGAGCGTGCCGGGATTGTTGCCATCTTTTTGCGAAACGGCCACAACTTCACCTTCAAGCTTGGTGCCAGAAGGGAATTCCGAGTCGCCATTGACTTTGGAAACAACCGTTGCCGTAAAACGCTGGCCGACGAACGCGCTGGCCGAAGACAACTCCTGATCGATTGTCACAGGCACAACCGCGTTGGAAGGAACCGAGATTTGTGAGATGCCCGCCACCTGAGAGCCGCTTTGCGTGCCCGCCACGACCGTGCCGTTGCCGCCCGTGAAATCTTGGCCCTGGATCGCAACGAGTTGCTGGGGCGCGTTGTAGTTCACCGTTGCACCGAGAGCTTCGGACACAAAACGCAGCGGAACATAGGTGCGTCCGCCAAATGTTTGCGCAGGCGCTTGCAGGGTAACGGGAACGTTGTTCACCGTCGCCTGGTTCGAGCCGAGCGTCATGCGCACGATGGTCGTGCCGCGCTGGGCTGCGATTTCGCGCGACAGGTTGTTGTAGTTGACTGTTGCGCCGAGCGACTCAAAGATGTCGCGCATCGGAACCGAAACGCGTCCGTTTTGTGTAAAGGCGCCGGACTCGGTGCGAAGCACCTGACCGTTCACCGTGATCTGTGGAGCGGGGCCGCTTTGCGCGTGAGCCGCAACTCCCAAACCGGCGCTGAGCGCCAAAACTGTCATTCCTGATGTAAGGATTTTCATAATCGTGATTCCTGCCTGTCCCTGGGGAACAGGGCCAATTGACGGGACACGACGCAAATTGTTCGCCGGAAATTCTCAATCGTTTTGAATCGTGGTCATCGGCAGAATCCCGTTCGCGTTGGGCGTGTTCAGCACATCTTCGCGCACGCTTTTCACGTGACCGTCCAGGAACAAGACGCTCAGCGTGCCCAGGTGACGATCAACGATTCGCTCTACTTTCTTGGAGTTCACCTCGCAATAAAACGCGCCGTCGCCGTCCAGCACCCACGCCGTTGTCGAAGGTGCCTCGGCACGCGCCAATCCCACCAAATCGTTAGAAAGCGGATGGGAAACCGGCGGCGTTTTGTCACGTTGGTTCGGCCCATAGCCGTGCATAATGATGTAGGAACCAAAGGTGTTTTCTTCTTCCGTCGGGTTCAAATGTCCATAATATTTCCACGGCACAGCGGCGTCCCCTGTTGCGCTGGGACAAGTGAAAATCTGCTCGCTTTTGGTGTAGGGGAAGATGGCGTCCGTCCATTTATAACGCGCATTGGGAACGGATTGAGATTGAGTTGAAAGCGCGGTGTTGGGGTTGGTGACAAACCAGTCGGCACACAAAATTTCGTCGTAGTCCTGCGAGTATTGAAGCAGGCCCAGCCCGATTTGCTTGAGGTTGGACTGACAGGAGGCGCGCCGCGCGTTTTCGCGTGCACGGGCGAACACGGGAAACAAAATCGCCGCCAAGATGCCGATGATGGCGATCACCACCAGCAATTCCACGAGAGTAAACGCGCGTTTCATGTTCAGTTCAAAGGGGAAAACAGGGCTTTAGACGCGCGCGCCGCCTAAACATCTCTGGCAATCGCTTAACGGTGTTTCGACACGCCCACTTGCGCGCACATGTCTAAAACCGGACAAGTCGAACAGCGCGGCAAATCTCCTGTGCAGATGCGCTTGCCAAAGGGAACTAACAAGCGGTTGATGTCCACCCATTTGTCGCGCGGCAGCTTCGTTTCCAATCCCGTCATCGTTTTTTCCGGCGTCTTCGTCTCGACATAACCCCACCTGTTCGTTACGCGATGAACATGAATATCCACGCCGATGAAGGGTTCGTTACACGCGATGCCAAGCGTGAGATGCGCGCACTTTGGCCCGACGCCTTTAAGAGAAAGCAAAACTTCTTCCGAACACGGCAACTGCCCGCTGAACTCTTCGACTGTGCGTTTAGCGATGGCCAGAATTTGCGGCGCTTTCGCCTCGTGAAAGGTGCAAGGGCTGATCAGACGATCTATTTCTTCAACGCTCAACACCGCGACTTCGGCGGGCGTTCGAGCAACTTCCAGCAAGCGTTTGGCTGCCGGATACGCCACTTCGTCATAAGTGCGAATCGACAGCAAACACGCGACGAGTTGCTCGAAGACAGAACCGAAGCCGTCTTCTTTGAGTTGAAAGAGCGCGGCTTTGGGAAAAGGCGCGATGGCTGCTTCGATTCGCTCAAAGGCGACCTCGATGTCGAAAGGAATTTTGTCGTTCATTGTCCGCTCCGACTCCGCTTGCGGAGCACCCACATAACGACTACCGCCGCGCCCGCCACAACCGAAAGCGTGTGCTCCAAATCGAGTTTGCGCCCGCGTTCGAGTTCGGCCCGTTTTTCCGGTGTCAATGCGCTTTTGACAACCGTTGCGCCGCTTGCAGTCCTCGATGTCGCGCCCTTCGAGTCGCCGGATGGAGCAAGGGCAACACCTGCGCCCTTGGAGGCCGGCTTCGAGGGCGAACCGCTTTGAATCGCGGACGGCGAAGACGGCCCGCTTTTGATTCCGGCGGCCAAGGCTTCAGGCGAATCGATGGCGATAGCGTGTTCGCTGGGCTTGATTTTCGAGCCTAAAACGTTGGCGTAGGCTTTGGTGAATTCAGCGCCGATGAACAGAATCGTCGCGGCGTAGTTGACCCACAGCAGCAAAACCACAAGCGCGCCCGCCGAGCCGTAAATCGAGGCGGCTCCGGCGCGGCCCAGGTAAAATCCCAACGCCAAACGGCCAAGAGAAAACAGAATCGCCGTGACAAAGGCGCCCACGCCCACGTCGCGCCATTGCAAATCGGCGTCGGGCAAAACCTTGAAAATTGCGGCGAAGAGCAGCGTCGAAACGATGAGACCCAGCACAAATTGGAACACCCACGCGAGAATCGCCGAATCGCCCACCACACCCCCCGCCACGTGAGTCAAAGCCGCGAAAACGGTGGACAAAACCAGCGACACCAGCAGCAAAAACCCGATGCCCAGCACCATCGCAAACGACACGAAGCGCGTGCGAATGAAGTTCATTACGCCTTCGGTTGGCTTGGGCATCACGCCCCAGATGGTGTTGAGCGAGTCTTGCAGCGCGCCAAACAATCCGCTCGCGCCCCACAGCGCGATGCCGATGGCGATGATGGTCGCATAAATAGGCCGTGCCGTGTTCGTGCCATTAGCCGTCGCGCTGTTGATCATCGTTTTGATGGTTTCACTCGCAACCGAGCCAACCGTCGTCTGGAACTGCTCGGTGATCACCTGCCCCGCCTGCTTCGCGTCGCCGTGAAAATAAATCGCCAGCGCCGAAACCAAAACCACGATCAGCGGCGACAGCGAAAACACCGTGAAATAAGCCAGCGCCGCCGCGTGCCGGTAGATGCGATCTTCGCCAAACGAGAAGGCGGTTTGCTTGCCGATCTCGATAAACGAAGCGGGCGTGAGTTTGGAACGTGTCATAAAGCTTGTATGAAAGGCGTCAAAAAAGAAAACCTGCCAACCAAAGTGTGCGCCGTCTGCGCCCGCCCGTTCACCTGGCGCAAGAAATGGGAGAAAAACTGGAAGGAAGTCCGCTATTGCTCGGAGGCGTGCCGTCAAAAACGTGGCAAGTCAGGCTGTTAAGAATTTATTTGAAAGATTTCCTCAGGAAGGAGTTTGAATAGTTCTGTTAATGGGTATAATTGAAGCAGCGCATACGAATGCGCCCAGAAACCCATGAAAAGCTCAAGAAACCTGTTCGGGCGCCGGGATTCGCGCCCTCCATCTGGCCGTTGGCCGTTTTGCGCGGTAGTCGTCGCAAGCGGTTTGTTGATGATTGCGCCTGCGGCTCACGCGGGCCACTGGGAGATGAGCTGGCGGCCTGATGGCGTGTCTTCCTCCCAAAACTATGGCGGCGATACGAAGTGGGTCAATTTCTTCAACTGGGGGGACGGCTATAACCCCACCACCGGAAGGGTAGAAGGCAAGCAGGAGGTCTATTGGCCGGGCAACTTCGGCGACTCCAATAACGTTCAAGGAGGTTCGCAACCTTTTTGGAGAGCACTCAGCGTCACCCAGAAAGGCAGCGTCACCGTCTACCTGAAGTGGGTGCAGGATCTGGTTTATGGCCCAGGCGGGCCAACCCAAGGCCCCTTCATTCCCGCTGATAAGGTGGTTGTGCTGCGCTTCACGGGATACGTTTACGCCCAAGCTGTCAGCCCGACATCCCAAAGCGAAGTGACGGCTAGCTTTGGCGACATCCAAGGAACCGAGACGATAATCAACACCGGAAACTCCTATGAACGGGTGAGTGATACAGGCCAGGGCTATAGGCCCTGGATGAACCTGAGGGAGGTGAGCATCCCCCTGGCTGTTCCCCAAGGCAGCACCGAGGTGCAATACACCTTTCCCCTCGAAACCAAAGCCACAACCCAGCAGATGCCTGCTCCTGACCCAAGCAACCCGCCTTCTGTTAGCGGACAGTTTCTTCTCCAGGCGCAAGTGGTGACAGTCGGCGTGGCCATCACCAGCGACATCGAAACCTCGTGGAAGAAGTTCACTGGAGCGGCTTCCGACCTGCCCGACGCCTACAAGAAGCGCGATTCGTCGGGCAACTTGATCAATGAGCCAAACGACAAGGCGGTGTTGGTAACGCCCAATGCAACCGACCCCGGCAAGAACATCTGGAAAATCGCGTGCTTGCGCAGTGCCGATGGCAAGATGACGGTGGAAAGTGCAGCAGACTACTTAGGAGACAAATCGGGTGGAACGTTATCAAACCAGAAATGGTGGGGTGCATTTGCGTGGGCCAAGATGCGCGCAAACACACAAGGCTACAGCATTCCTGAGTGGGAATGGTCTTACTCCGGTGGAACTGCAACAGGCCGTGCTTCCCTCGGCTTCGCATCAAAAGGCACGGACAAGCAAGAGATAGGAATTGGTCACTTCAGTCCGGGGACAGATGCAAACAATTACTACACAACCGGGTTCGATTTGGGATCAACCCTATCGGCTCCCTCGGTCAAATCAACGACTTTTACGGTCAAAGTGGATGACACAGATCCATCGCGGCCTACCAATCTTCTCAGTGACTCCTACACAGTGAAGTGGCACGCTCCATTGGAAAATGCCGCTATGACCACTGTTCTGAAAAAAGACACCAACTACGATCAAAGCGCTAGCGACTGGGTGCCGATGAACACTCCCATTGATGTAACGGTGCAGCCAGGTAATGTCACTTGGTCACTGTTAGGGGGTGGAACAGCCTTGTTGTCCGCCGCCGGTGTCGTTTTCTTCGAGGGCGAGGCTGCGCCAATTTTCGATTTGGTTATGACCGCTGCGAACTACGGCATTACCACTCTGGCTCCATCTCCCATTGTCAAGCACGACAATCTTAGCTACGACTACTATGCCGACGCTATCCGGCGCCAGCAAGAAATTCAAACGGGCCAAGCCGACCCGACTAACTTCCCACGAGTTGCGGGATTGAGTCCATCGGAGTTGTCGGACGCTGCAGCATCGGTCACGAACGCAGGAAACGTTACTAGTGACCCTTTCTACTCCCAAAAGAGTGGGAGCATCCGGGGGAAAATAGTCGTCGCCCGCCCCTGGGAAAATGATCAATGGCAAGGGGACTTGTATGATCACAACGGCTTCACCAACGCAACGACCTACAATCTGAAGGGGGATCGGGCACCTATTTATGTGTCTCAACTCTCCTTCAACGGCATCACGCAGATGATGACCCCCCCAGGCTCTTAATATCATGTTCATCCGCTCATTCACCCTTGCAGTGGCGGTATCAGTGCTACTCACCCCGCTTGCATTCACACCGTTTGGCGTTTCTTCCGTTCAAGCGTCTCCTTCATCGCAATCCCAACCCAAGGTCAGCGGCCCATTGTCTTGGATGAACCTGAGGTGGGACGAACCCGATGCGCCCTACACCAAGATTCGCCGTTCCATCGAGCACGACTTGAAAAAGGGGGTGGCTCCAGAAACGCTCATCCGTCGCTACGACAACCCACAAAAGTGGATGGACTCCAAGCTCACCTTCGGCTACTTGGTTGCTTCCTACGAACGCGCACGGCGGGCTAAGTTCTCGTTGCAGAGCATGAAGGCGTTGCCCAATGGCCACGTTATCAACCCTTCACCACTTGATCGTCTGCAATTGGCTAACGACGAAGAAGTTTTCCCGCGCAACGCCGAGTTCGCTCGCATCGCTTACTTGTGGTGGTGCAACAACCAAGCATATGGCCACCTCTATTCCATAGGCAAACGCTTAGTGGCGCGCTTCCCGGACGACTTCGACCTCAAGTGGTGGGCCTTCCAAAGCGTCATGTATGGTGAGCGTAAGCCGAACATGCAATTGCTCCTCAAGTGGGCCGATGACCTCCAACGGCGACGCCCAAAATCACCAGGAATTGGCATTCTCAAGCCGATGGTCTATTACACCACTTGGGGAACTACTCATTCTCCGGTAGATGAGAAGAAGGCAACCGACGCCCTGCGTCATTTCTTGGCAATGGCTCCGCCCAATGACCCACAACGGAAGAACGCAGAGTTCAGACTCAGCTTAATTCCCATCAGGAAGCAGATCTGGGCCAAGCAGGTAGCGAAAAGTCGATGACTGTTGAAGCCCCAACGCTCTGTTGTTCGCCGCATCTAACCTGCTCATAAAAAGCGAACACAACTACAGGTTTGTAACAACCAAATGAAAGACGCCCGCTCGAAAGAGCGGGCGTTTGGTTCATCTCACTTCGCCACCGATTTGTCCAAAGCCACGAACTCCGCAACCGGTTCGCTCAGCGCCGGAGCGAGCGGGTTGCTCAGCAAAGCGACACCCATCCAACTCACGTCGTCGCTGGAAAGCAAGCACCCCGGCGACACGCGAAACCATTCAACGCCCCGCCTTTGTAAAGCGGGGCGTTTGCTTTTGTGTTTTCCCTCAACACCCAGGTGCTTCCCCTTCGCGCCTCAAGCCGCAAAAAGTCGCGCTCGCTCTGCCACACTTGCGAGCGTGGCTGCTTCTTTGTCTTCGGTTTCTTCGGCGCTCAATCGCAAGTTGTTCGACATTCCGCGACTCTCGCCCGCGCACGACATCGCGCGGCAGGGGCCGTTCAAGTTGGCGGTTGTGCGCGGCCTGTGGAAGTTCTGGTTTGCCTCGCTTGCGCCGGGGGGACGCTACTTTTTGCTGGCGACGATCCTGTTCTTCTTTTATGGTGGGCTGACGCTTGAAGCGGGCGCGTTTGTGCCCTTGACTTATGCTTTGGCCGCGTGGGGCTTGGCGTTTGTGGCTCGCTCGCTGGAGCGGCCCTGCGTCGAAGTTGCGGCCCGTCACGCCGACCGCATCGCGGCGGGCGAGCGATTGAGCGTTGACATCGAAGTGCGCAACCTCAAAGCCAGCGCGCTTTCGGGCGCGCTGGTCGTCGCGCATCGCTTGCCCGATGCCATCGACACAGCTTCTATCGAAGGCGCTGCACTTCCGACTTTGGAATCGGGAGGACAAGGGCGGGTGCAATTGGAGCTTTCGCCGCGTCGCCGGGGGCGTTATCAATTGCGCGGGTTTCGCGTGGAAACGGCGTTTCCCTTTGGCATTTTGTATGCGGCGCGCGCGGTTGAAACTCGCTCATCCTTGCTCGTTTATCCCAAGTTCGAGCCGTTGGAGCGGCTCGATTTGCCCCAGGCACGCAGGTTTCAGCCTGGAGGCGTGGCGTTCGCGGCGGCCAAGGGCGAGTCGGTCGAGTTCATCGGCAACCGCGACTACCGCCAAGGCGATCAGGTGCGCGACATCGACTGGCGGGCCACGGCGCGGTTGAGTCGCCCGATTGTGCGCGAGTTCCGCGAAGAGTATTTTCTGCGCGCCGCCCTGGTTCTCGACACGCACGTGCCCGATCCAACGCCTGCCGTTCTCGCCGATTTCGAGCGCGCCGTGTCGCTGTGCGCGGCGTGCGGCGACGCGATGAACCGCTTCGATTATCTGGTGGACATTCTGGCAGCAGGGCCGAATCTACATCATCTGCTCGCGGGACTCGGCTTAGCTTCGCTCGACCAGGTGCTCGATATTTTGGCGGAGGTGGAATCGACAACGCAGGCGCCGTGGGACGAGTTGGTTCCCGCCCTCGATGCGAATCTGGAAGGGGTTTCAAGCGTCGTGTGTTTGTTCCTCGATTGGGACGAAACGCGTCGCGCTTTTGCTCACGGTCTGGCGCAGAGCGGCACGGCCGTTAAAATCGTCGTCGTGCGCGACCTCGAATCGAGCGGCCCTCTAACGCTTGCGCCCGAAGGCTCGTGGCCCGGCGAAATCGTCGTGCTGGGACAAGCCGAATTTGAAGTCGGCGTCAGGGCCTTGTAAAAACAGGGCCTGTCATGTTTCTGCAAGTCAACCAATGAAACCCAATCAACCCTCTTTTTTGTTTATCACGTCGGTCTTGGTGGCGATTGCCTCGCTGTTTTTCTCGACGGGTTCGGTTCTTGTTCTGGCTTTGCTGCCGCTTTACATCTTGCCGTTTGTTTTCAAGAAGCGTTTGCCGCGCGATTCGGCGACCATTTGGGGCGGGCGGCTGTTCGTTTACGCGCTGTGCGCGGTGATCGGGCGAGCGCCGTTGCAAGCCTATTATTATTTCGGCGCGCAGGCTTTCATCACGATGGGACTGGTTTTGGGCGGCGAACTCATCTTGCAGGGTTTTCGAGAGCCGCCTGTCGGGTTCAAGTTCGACCCGTTGATGTTTCTCGTGTCGGCGCTTTTGTTCGCGTTGGGGTTTAGCTCGGTCGTCTACCCTGCGCACCTATGGATTACCGCGCCGCTGTGGGTGTTTCTCACGCTGCTTGCGATGGCCGATGTGCGCGAAGGTGCGCCCCGCGTCGGCGCTTTGGCGCGCGTGAAACAACTGGGTTTGGTGCTCATCGCGGTGTGCGGCGGGTTTCTGGGGCACTCGGCGTTACTTCAAAACCGGAACGCGATCACGGCGCTGGGTTCGCGCTTGTTGCAGGATGCGCGGCCCAACGTGTCCGAAGCGGGCGTGGCCGACGCACCGCAAATGAGTTCGTCGTTCAACACCAACGCTTCGACCTCGCGCTTGCTGCGCATCACCGGCACTTTGTCCGATGCCCATCTGCGCGCCGCCGCCTTCGACCAGTATTCAAAGGGGACGTGGGGGCCGCCGATTTCCTCTCGCGCCATCGCCCCGGCTTTGCCTCCCGAAACGCGCGAACAACAATCGGCCATCACAGGCAACCCCAACGACAACGATTTTCGCACCGACTACCACGCCAAGATCACCGTTTTGCGCGACACCAATAAAATCGCCTTTGCGCCGCTCAATTCGTCGGCGTTGGTGCCGCTCGAAGGCACCAACTCCTTTGACTGGAGCCGCTTTGCAGGCCCGCTCCAAGTCGGCGATCCGGCGCCTTTTTCCTATGGCATCGTGGAATCGAAAACCGATGCCCAAGGCGTTCAAACCGGGCAAGGCCCGCTGTGCGTATCTCTCAACCCGCAGGCGCCTAATCAGAGCGACACGAAATACAAACAGGATCCCGATCAATACGGAAAAGACATTGAGGCATGGAAAGGAGCGGTCGCTTTTGGAATCGAGGCGCGCGCGCGGTTGCTCGTCGTGCCGGACGACATCGACCCGCGCGTCGGACAGCTCGCGCGGGAAATCACGCACGATGCGCCCACGCAACCCGAAAAAATCGAGGCGATCAGCGAGTATTTGATGAAGAACTACAAATACTCGCTCTCCTTTGTGCGCACCGATCAAGACCCCATTTCCGACTTTTTGCTCAACAAAAAAAGCGCGCACTGCCAGTATTTCGCAGCTTCAGCAGTGATGCTTTTGCGCTCGGTAGGCGTTCCAGCCCGTTACACGACGGGATTTTGGGCACACGAAACCGCATCAGATGGCACAACCGTTGTGCGGGGCCGCGATGCGCACGCCTGGGCTGAAGCGTTTGTCGATGGCGTGGGCTGGGTCACGGTCGATGCCACGCCGCCCGATAATCGCGCCGATTCGCGGAACAGCCCGCTGACTTCGTGGCAGAAATTGGGCGAACAACTCGAAGACACATGGACGCGCGTTCGCAACTGGTTCGGCCAATTGTCGAGCCTTCAAATCATGGGTTTGATGCTCGTCATGCTCGCGCTGTGGAGCCTGGAACGCTGGCGTCAAGCGCGCAAAAAGGCGCGTTCATTGCCCGCCAAACCGCGCCCGCCACTGGAGTTGCAACCTTTGGCGCGCGGCTTTGAGCGGGCGCTGCGAAAGCGCGGCATCACCTTGACCGACGGGCGCCCGTGGAGCGAATCTCTCCCGCATGAATGGCAACAAGAACGCGAATGGATCGAACTTTATAACCTCGAACGCTTCGACGAGCGCAACGAAAATCGTCTGCGCGCTTTGACCGACAAACTGCGCGATTTGGAACGCGTGCAGCGGAATTGAGAAGTGACAGCGCCACCGGCCCGCGCTGTCACTTCTCAATTCCGCTGCACGCGTGAAAAAGAGGGTGCGGGCCAGATGAAGGCACAGACTTCGCGCATTCCAATTCTTTCTCGTTCGCTCAAACCTACCAAACGCGGTTAAGCCCGCTTTCCACACCATGAATTCAACTCTTAACGGCCACGCGCCGACGTATTCCTGGAACGATTCGCGCGCGGCGCTACGCCGTATCGAATCTAACCTGCGAAGCGTCATCAAAGGCAAAAACTTCGAGGTCGAACTTGTGCTTGTGGCGCTCGCATCGGGCGGACACGTGCTTTTGGAAGACGCGCCGGGAACGGGCAAAACCACTCTCGCCAAAGCCATCGCCGGTTCGATTGGCGGCGAGTTTCGCCGGGTTCAGTTCACGCCCGATCTGCTGCCCGCCGACATCACCGGCAGTTCGTTTTACAATCCCGCCGATGGCTCGTTTGAGTTTCGCCCCGGCCCGGTTTTCGCCAACGTTTTGCTCGCCGACGAAATCAATCGCACTTCGCCACGCACGCAATCGGCGCTGCTCGAAGTGATGGGCGAAAACCAGGTGTCTGCCGATGGCCGTCGCCATGCTCTGCCCGCGCCGTTTTTCGTGGTCGCCACCCAAAACCCAAGCGACTACGCCGGGACTTATCCGCTGCCCGAAGCGCAACTCGACCGCTTCATGGTGCGCGTGTCGCTGGGCTATCCCGACGAAGCGAGCGAACTCGACATCTTGTATTCGCAAAACGACCATCATCCGCTCGAAGATTTGGAAGCCGTCGTTTCGACAAGCGACGTGCGGGCCATTCAAGAACAAGTCAAAGCCATCAAAATCGACCGCTCGATTGGCGACTACATCGTGCGCTTAACCCACACCACGCGCTCCGACGCGCGCCTTCGAGTCGGTCTTTCGCCGCGCGGAAGTTTGGCGCTGTATCGCACATCGCAAGCCCGCGCGTGGATGGCGGGCCGCGACTTCGTTTTGCCCGAAGACGTGCGTGCCCTCGCCGTTCCCGTGTTAGCGCACCGCTTGATTCTCGACACCAAAGCGCGCTACAGCGGTGCGCAGTCCAGCGATGTCATCGGCGAGTTGCTCGAATCAGTGGCGGTGCCAAGATAACCATGATGAACCCAACCGAACGAACAATTTACGGCGTCGATTTTTCCGGCGCCCGTTTAGCGGGCGAGAAAATCTGGCTCGCTCAGGCGCATATCGAAGGCGAAACCTTGAAAATCGAACGCCTGCTCCGCGCCGATGAACTGCCCAACTCAAGCCTCGAACGCGACCTGGCGCTTGCAGCTTTAGTGCGCGTTTTAGGCGAAGACGCGCAAGCCGTCGCGGGTTTGGATTTCCCGTTTTCTCTGGCTCAGTCGTCGATTGGCGACCAAAACTACGCCGATTTTTTGAACGCCAGCGCCGATTTTTCCGACGCCGACGCATTCAAAGCGGCGTTCACCGATGCACGGCGCCGCACCGATACCGAAGGCAAAACGCCGTTTTCGCCACTGAATTATCGCTTGTATCGCCAAACGTTTTACGGCATCCGCGACGTGTTGCGGCCACTCGCGCAAAGCGGCGCCGCGATTTTGCCGATGATGGACGCGCGGCCCGAGGCGCTCTGGCTGTTGGAGATTTGCCCCGCTTCGACGCTGAAAAAGGAAAAGCTGTATCTGAGTTACAAAGGCAAAAGCGAGCTGCAACGGGACAACCGCGCCACAATTACACGCGAAATCAAAGCGCGTTTTGGCGTTGAGACTTCCGAAGCGATGGACGAGCGAATGGTGGCCGACACCGAAGGCGACGCCCTCGACGCCGTGTTAGCTGCACTGGGAACAACGCGCGGTGTGCGAAATGTCGCATCGCTCAAGCCGCAGGATGAAGTGGATCAAGTGGAAGGTCGGGTTTATTTTTAGCCGCAAGAAGGCACAAGAAACACGAAAGGATTGGTAGCACGAGGAAAACAGGAGAGTTAAAAGAAAACAGCTATTTCATTCTCTTCAACTCGTGCTATCCACTTTTTCGTGTCTCTTGTGCCTTCTTGCGGCTAAAATATCTTCATCATGTCTCATATTTTAATAATAGGCGCCGGATTATCCGGTTTGAGTGCGGCGAATCAATTGGTAGCACAAGGTCACGAAGTCACAGTTGTTGATAAAGGTCGCGGCATCGGGGGGCGCATGGCGACGCGGCGTTTCGCGGGCGGCACGTTCGATCACGGCGCGCAGTTTTTCACCGTGCGTTCGGATGAACTCAAGGCCGAACTCGATAAATGGCAAAACGGGAATGTTGCGGCCCATTGGTTCGACGGTTATCCCACTCCCGATAACCGCAAGCCCGGAGATCATCACCCGCGTTTTCGTGGCGAATCGGGCATGACGGACATCACTAAATCTCTGGCGCAGGGTTTGGATGTGCGCTTGAACACCGAAATCGTTGCTCTCCAACGCGAGAATGATGTTTGGAGGGCGAAGACAGCAACGGGCGAAACGTTTAGCGGCGACAAGTTGCTTCTTACGGCGCCCGTTCCGCAGTCTTTGGCTCTTCTCGCTTCGAGCGGCGAGGTGTTGCCAACAGCCGCGCGCGAAAGCTTGCAACCTTTGAGCTATGAGCCATGCTTCGCGCTATTGGTTCAACTCCCTCAAGCGTCTGCCATTCCTGCTCCAGGATTGTTTTACATCGAGGGCGAACCCATTTACTGGATCGCCGATAACTTCCAGAAAGGCATCTCTTCTATCGCTGGTTCGGTAACGATTCATTCCAGCAGCACCTTCGCCAAACAGCACTACAACGATGATGAAGAACACGTTGCGGCTTTACTTCTCGAAGCAGCGAAAGTGTATTTGGGAAGCGAGCCGCGCGAATGGCAACTGCGACGTTGGCGCTACTCGAAACCAGAAAACCCTTTGCAAATTGGTGCGCTTTATGTTCCCGAACTAAACGTCTGTTTCGCAGGAGATGCGCTGAATGGCGCTAAGGTCGAAGGCGCTTATTTATCGGGATTAGAAGCAGCGAAGAAATTGATGGAGCCACGAAAACTATCTGTGATGTCTGTGCCCATCTGTGGCTAAAGGTAACTCAATTGAATTCTTGCAAAACCGATTCGGAAACTTCGTCTGTCCACACCTTAAAGCCAACCAATGGCGCTGGGCCATAAGATGTGGTGAGAGCGCAATCGGTGGCGTCGCGTCCGCGAGCCATTACGATGCGACCGATGAGGCGTTTGTTGTGGCGAGCGTCGAAGGTGTGCCATTTGCCGCCCAAAAACACCTCGAACCAACCGGAAAAATCCATCGGACTAGCCGATGGCGGATTGAGCGGGCCGATGTCGCCCAGATAACCCGTCGCATAGCGCGCGGGGATGTTCATGCAACGGCACAGCGTTAAAGCCGTGTGCGCGAAATCGCGGCACACGCCCAGGCGCTCGATGATGACATCAGAGGCCGATTTGGTCGGGCGGGCGTAAGCGTAGCCGAAGGTGACTTTCTGGTTGACCCAATCGCAAATCGCCTGCACGCGCGCCCAGCCTTCGGGCGTGTAGCCGAACAAATCCCACGCGAGTGGCACCAATTTATCGACTTCGCAATAGCGCGAATTGAGCAGGAATTGCAAGCACTCGTCCGGCAAATCCTCGACGGCGTGTTGTTTGGCTCCCAGGTCAACCGGATCGGATTCGTCCGAAGCTTCGACCACGCCATCGGCCCACAAACGCACCCGTCCCGCAGGCGCGTGGATGCGCGAACCGAGGTTGCCAAACGAATCGGCGAAGCGGTGAACCGGCACATCGGGTTCGACACCCGCGCGATAAGCGCGCACATCAGGCGCGCGTTCGGGCACCAAATCGAGCAACATGGACATGGCGACGGGCGCCTTGAGATCGAAAATCAGTTCGTAGCCGATGCGAATTAACATAAAATCAGGGTGTTTTCCGCAGAAATTGAGTCGGGACACGCACATCGTTCCCTCGTAAAAACGACTGGTAAAAGCCGCTTTTAGAACCGGAATGGGCGCTTGCTGGCAGTATACTTTTGCCCTGTTAAGCGCCTGTTTCGCGCGTGTTGCGAGTAAGAGACGGGCGCGAAAGGCAACCAAAACTTCATGTCTTATTGTTTGGGAATCAAAACCGATGAGGGCCTTGTCATGGCGAGCGACTCGCGCACGAGCGCGGGCGATCAGGTGTCTATCTGCCAGAAAATGCACATCTTCGTGCGCCCCGGCGAGCGCGTTTTTGTGCTCGTCACGTCCGGTAGCTTATCTCTGTCACAGTCGGTCGTTACGATGCTGCGCACCGAATTCGACCAGGGCAAAGGTTTGGCGAGCGCGCCGACGCTTTATGATGCGGCGCGCGTTGTGGGCAACACGGTGCGGCGCGTGGGCGAAATCGACCGCGAGTTTTTGGAGCGCGATAAGTTGTCCTTCAATGTCCACTTCATCATGGGCGGTCAAATCGGCGACGAAGAACACGATTTATACCTGATTTATCCACAGGGCAATCCGTTACGCGCGTCCATTGACGCGCCGTTTTTGCAAATCGGTGAAACCAAATACGGGCGCCCGATTTTGGATCGAGGCATCAAATACGAGACGACTTCCTTGGAATCGGCGGCCAAATATGCGCTTATTTCCATTGATTCGACGATGCGTTCTAATATGACCGTCGGGCCACCGGTCGATATGTTGTTGTATAAAACTAACTCGCTGCAAGTTACCCGTCATCGCCGCATGGTAGCGTCCGATCCCGATTTAAAAGAAGTTCATTCGTTTTGGGAACAATCGCTGCGTTCGGCCATCAAGGATTTGCCACCAATCCAGTTCGATCAAGTGGAAAACGAGTTAGAAGAATAATATGGAACACAACAACACGCCGCAGTTCGCGGCTATTTTTCTGGACTTTGAAAATATCTACTACTTCTTGTCGAAAGAGTTCATGGATCCGCCCAACTTGAATGATGCGATTTTAGAACTGCTTCGTAATTTACGTCAACATCTCAGCGATCAATTTGGTTTGGACTGCATCATTTCTAATGCTTATGCCGATTTTGAAAGGTTAGGTTCAACGCCTCAAGGCGGATTATTTTTGATGGGCGTGGATACCAAAAACGTGATGGGAACAGAGCACAAAAACGCGGCGGATATGCGACTGTGCATCGATGCGCTCGAAGTGCTTTACACGCGCCCGGAAATCCAATCGTTTGTTTTGGTGACAGGCGACCGTGATTATATTCCGCTCATTCAGCACTTGCGTCGCAAGGCGCGGCACATTTTGGGCGCGGGATTTCGAGTCAAAGCATCGGGCGACTTGTTGCTCAATTTAGGCGAAGGCCGCTTCATCGACGTGACGGCGTTTTTGTCGCCCGCCACGCGCGAAGCGATGGCTTCGCACCGCGAACTGTTGTTGCAACGTCAGGCCGAAGCCGACAAACGCATCGAAAAACAGGCGCTCGAACTCGAAGAACGTGCGCGCCAGGCGCGGGAAATCCAAAGCGCGCCCCTTGAAGAGGCCGCCGTTGAAGCGACTTTGCTCAACACCTCGCACAGCGTTGTGGTGATCAACGGGATCAAACCCGAAGCTGACAAACATCCCGAAAAAGCCGTCGCCAAAAAGGTCGAGGAAGTCCCCGAATGGCGCTTCGAGCGGCCCCGTGTCATCAAAGACGAAGCGGCCCGCGAGTGTTTGCGCCTGGTGCTCCTCAAGCTGAGCGCGCTGCAAAAGAACGGCTATGCCAACGAATTATGGCTCGGCCCGTTCAAGCGCCACTTGACCGACGCGATGCCCGAAATGGCCGACTGGGAACGCCGCGAGGTCATCGAAGAATTGGTGCGCGCTGGCGCCATCGCCGTTGAAAAGCGCGACGGCGAACCGTATCCGTTTTCGGTCATCATCGTCAATTATCGCCATCCCGATGTGTGGGATTTGAACCCGGCGAGTTGCTGAATCTCCGCGTCAGAAAAACCAATGTAGGGGCTTTTTTGTCTTCGCCCTCTGGCTGTTCGGTCAACAGCACGCTCGTTCTGCAATCGGAACAGCCAGAGGGCGAAGACAAAAAAGCCCCTACAGTTGGTGTTGGTTGAATGCGAATTTCTACTTCGCCCCGATCAATTTCCACAACCCGACGTAAACATTGGACAGTGCATCGCGCCGCAGAAATTGTGGCGGCGCGTCGGGGCGTCCGATGAAGGGGCGCAAACTCCAACCCGCTTGAACCGCGACAAAAGCCCACAAGGCGAAACCCCACGCGCCCAAAACGCGCAATCGTTTTTCACCCTTAAGTTGCGTTGCCAATTCCAACCGGGCGCGAATTCCTGCAACCAAGGCCGCGAAAACCCACACGGCGATGTTCCAATCCAACGCGCCGCGATAAGACGCGCCCGACGCATAAAAGAGCAACGTCAGCGGTGACAAACCCGCTAACACGCAGGCAAAAGTCGCCGAAACGCCCAGCAAAGCGCGTGTGGCGGTTCCGAACTCGTCGCCGATGCCGAGCAAGAAAGAGAGCACGCGCAAAATCGGAAAGCACAGCGCGCCCGAAAGACCGAGCAGCAGCGGAACTTTGAGCGCGCCCCACAGCGCGAACAAAACCGATCCGCCGTTCCACAGCGCGTAGCTGCCCATCAGAGCGCCGGTCAAGGCGCCGCCCACAGCGACTAAAGCGATTTGAACGCGCGTCGTGTCGTGAGCAGAAGCGGCGCGTTCGGGTGCGAGAGCGCCGCGAAAAGTCGAATCGAAGTTCATAATAAGAAGTTTGGCAAATTCGTTCGCCGATTTTCTGGCTTCAAAGCGTGTCTCATTGAGACGGCATCCCGGCGGAGCTTGCGCCCACTTCCAATCTGGATTGTTCTCTCGATTGGAAGTGGGCGCAAGATTGGAAGTGGGCGCAAGCCCCGCTCGCCAAAGATGCAACTTCAGTAAGGTGTGCTTCTAAAGCGCATCTCATAGACAGTGCATCGTAGGGACATGGCTTGCCATGTCCGCCTCAACTCGATTCTCACGAGCGGACATGGCAAGCCATGTCCCTACAAATGATGCACACAATGTGAGACACGCTTTAAAAGCCCAGCACGCGCCAAATCTGGTGCAAAACCGCCGCGTAGAAGTTCGATTCGCGTGGCGCCAGAAACATGAACGGGCGATCCGGCGCCGAGATGAACGGGCGTAAAACCCACGACATCTGCATTCCAACCAGGGCAAAGGCCACGACCCAAAACGCGAACACCTGCTTGACACCTCGGCTCGTCGGGCGCGCGATGCGGTCGAGCGGCCCCAATTTGTGCGGCGCATTCGCTTCCTGAATCGAGGTTTCCAGCGAGTCGAACGTTCCATCGCGTTCATACAACACGCTCGTCAAACGGTGGAGCGTGCCGATGAGGAACTTGAGTCCCAGAAGTCCCGACAGCGCGAACACCGCGACGTTGAGCAGCAAGATGAACGGATAGTTGTCCGTTGACAGCGAAAAGAACGCGACGACTGGCCCCAGCGAAGCGAGCACAGTCATCATCACAGCCAGTCCAGAAACGAGCAGTCGCCACAACGACTTGAGCGAAAGTCTTGAACCAACGAGCGCGTTGAATACGTAAAGCGAGGGGAAAGCAACGAGAAGCGTGGCGAAAAACAAGACGGGCACTTTGCCCATCGAACTCGCGGTTTGCAACAGCGCGCTCGAAAACCCTTTGTTCGACAGGGCAAAGCAACCCATGCGCGCGCCATAAAGCGCGCCTAAACCGATGAGAAGCGGGGGCAAACGCGACGTTTCGATTTCGATGTCGCCACGCGTAAGCGCCGCCAAAGTCGTCGCCTCACCGCGCAAGAGGCGGTCGAGGTCTTTCCAAACGGACGGGCGAATTGATGGGTGTGTCATGATGGTGTGCCTCATAGGAATATGGTCTGCCATGTTCCTATGAAATGATTTTCGCCCGCCCGTCCTGGCGGCGCGACGACCCAAACCACGCTTTTCAAACACCTGAGTGCGCGCCGGTTCGCCATGAAAAACCCAAACTGGCGGGCATGATGTCCCTCCTCCTGGTCGAAGACAACCCGCGACTGCGCCCCGCTCTCAAAGCGGGATTGAATGCCACGGGTGAAGTGCTGGTGAACGGCGAATGCGCGTCAGGCGAAGAAGCGTTGCGCTCGGCACTCGAATGCGGGCGTCCCGATTGCGTGTTGATGGACGTGCAACTCGAAGGCGTCTGGAACGGCATTGAAGCGGCGGTGGCACTTCGGCGCGAATTTCCGCGTTTGCCGGTTGTGTTCTATTCGATTCAAGACGATGACGCGCCCTACCGCGCGTTTCGGCGGTCGGGCATTTTGTCGCACTACGCATATGTGCGCAAATCGAACTTTTTGCTGCCCGACATGATCGTGCCGCTCCTGCGCGATGCCGTGGCGGGCCGCTCCTTTATCGACCCTGACATCGAAGCGCGCGTGCAAGAAGTCGCGCGACGCGACGACGATTCGCCGCTTTCGTGGCTCGAACCCAACGAACGCGAAGTCGCAAAACTTCTCGCGCGCGGGCACACCAACGAACAAATCGCGGCGCAAATGGGCTTCAAAGACAAACGAACAATCGCCCGCGTCAACGGCCAGATTTACGCTTCGTGGGGCCTCAACGATTCGCACACCGATGAAAAAGTCGCCCGCCTACGCGCGGCGCTGATATTCAACGAGAACCGCTTGATCGAGTGGAATGAAGCGGGAGTTGCGCGCGTGCAAAACGAAGACGGCAAATGGGTCGAGTGGAACTGAAGACCATTCGTTTAGCCACAGATGAACACAGAAAACACGGATGAGAATTCAGATGATAGAGCGAAACATCGAACATTATCTAAATCTTCATCTGTGTCTTCTGTGTTCATCTGTGGCTAAAACTCCTCATGCTTTCTTCTCTTTGGTCGGATGTGCTGCGCCCCTGGGCGCAATACGCGGTTTCGATTTTCAACTTCCTGTTGCTCTTGTGGCTGGGGCTGACGGTGTTTCTCAACGCGCGCCAAAAGTCGTGGGGAACGGTTCTGGCCGGAACCGGGCTTTTGGTCGGCGCGCTGTTTTTTGCGCTTCACACGATTGCCCTCGACTATTCGCTCGATACGTTGCTCGAAGAATCGCCGCGTTGGTGGGCGGTTTTGGCGGCGCCGTGCGTGGCCCTTCCGCTTGGTTGGCTCGTGCTGATGCTGTGGTATTGCGGCGCGTGGACTGAGGGCGGCGCGCAACTGCGCCGGAGAACGCGCGTGCCGTTTTGGGGCTGCGCCGCGGGCATGGCGCTTTTGGTGATTTTATCGCTCGTGGGCGCGCCGTCGGGCCACTGGACGCCGTTCGGGTTGGACGAAGAAAACCACGTCGAGTCGTTCTGGGCGGTGCGCGCGCTCATTTTCGTTTATCCGGCGTTTTTGCTGCTGTGCACTGGAACATCGCTTTTGGCGTTGTTGAATGCATCGCCGCTTTCGTCGTGGCGACGGGCCGAAGCGCAACGTCGCGCGCGGCCACTTCTGCTCGCGTCGTCGGGCAGCCAATTCGCCGTGTCATTGGGAGTCGCTGGGGCGCTCGTGGGGTTGGGTTTGCGCGGCGTGCTCAACCCGGATTACGCGCTACTCAATTTGACCGGACAAATCGCGGGTTGGATCGATGCTGCCGATTTAACGTTGATCGTGGGCATCGCGTTTTCGGTTTTGCTGTTTGGCAAAGCCATCGTGTCGTTCGAGATTTTCACCGGCAAGATCTTGCCGCGCCGGGGCATCTGGGGACAATGGCGCGCCGTCGTTTGCTTCGCCGCGTTTTATGCAACGGTCATTGGTGGCGCGTGGGGTTTGGAATGGAAACCGATTTATCCGCTCTTGTTGTCAACCGCGTGCGTCAGCGGTTTTCTGGCAATTTTCGCGTGGCGCGCCTTGGCCGAACGCGACCGGGAACTGAACCGCTTGCGCGCGTTCGTGTCGAACGGGCACTGGCTCGACTCATTGACATCGGGCCGCGACGCCGATTTGGAGCGCGCCGTGTCCGAGCCATTTGCCGCGCTGTGCGAACAACTGATCGGCGCCTCGCGCGCTTTGCTCCGCCCGTCGCCCTCGCTCGCGCCGCTGTTCGGTTCGCCGCGCGTGTTCCCGCCGCATTTGCCCTTTGACGCGAAGTGGAACCGCTTTCAAAGCGAAGGGGAAACCGTGCGCGCCTTGAATTCGGACGATGGCTGGATTCTGATCACGCGTTTGGGCGGCGAACGCGAAACCGGCGTTTTGCTGCTCGGCCCGCGCCGCGACGGGGCGATTTACACACTGGAAGAGATAGAACTGGCGCGCGCAACGGGCGCCTATTTGCTCGACATCGGCGCGGCGGGCGCCGTCGCCGCCCGCTTGAGCGCGCTGCAAAAGCAAAAGCTATCCGAAATCGCAACGCTCGACCGCTCGGCCAAACGCCGCTTGCACGACGACATCCTGCCGCTCTTGCACGGCGCGTTGCTCGGCTGGAACGCGCCGGATTCCGACGCGCGCGACCTCATCGCACAAGCCCACCGCGACATTTCCGATTTGCTGCGCGAACTTCCCTCTTCAAGCACAGCGCCTCCTGATGCGTTAGCAGCTCTGCGAAGCGAACTGAACCGCGAGCTTTGCGGCGCCTTCGATGGCGTTTCGTGGCAAGTGCACGAGGAAGCAACGTGCGCGGCGGGTTGTTTGTCGCCTTCGCTGTCGCAAACGCTCTTTTTCGCGGGCCGCGAAGCGCTTCGCAACGCCGCCCGCCACGCGCGCGGAAACGAGCCACAGCGCGAATTGAACTTGCAAGTGCGCGCTCAAGTGGAAGGCGAGGGCGCGGGCAAACGGTTGGTGGTGCGCATCGAAGACGATGGCGTCGGTTCATTGGCGCCGGGGCCAACAGAGGACACAAGCGGCGGCGCAGGCCTGGGACTTCACGCCACAATGCTGGCTATTGCGGGCGGCGAACTCGCTGTTGCCCGCGACGAAGCGGGCACGCGCGTCACGCTGAGCGTGCCGTTAAGGGTGGATTTTGGGAGTGTGCCAGGTTGAGTTGTTCGCGCAGGCGAACAGTTGCCGAACTTGTTCGGCGCGCCCCCTTTCAATGGGGGTTCTGGATTAACCCGCGCCCCGTTTTCAATGCACCAGATTTTGATCTGGTGCTACGCGCGCCTGCGGCACTTCTGTTCGCCTACGCGAACACACCCTCAACTCACGCCGCGAATTTTCCCTTCAAATACGCGAGATACGGCGCCAATTCCAACGGCCTTCCCGTCGCGCGCACAATCAAATCGCGCGGAAGCAGCGAAGCGCCAAAACGATAGATGTGCGAGGTCATCCACTCGCGCAGAGGCCCGAATTCGCCACGGGCGAAGTGCGAGTTGAGATCGCCCAAATCGTTTTGCGCCGTCTCAAACAACTGCGCCGCGAGGATGTTGCCGAGGGTATAACCCTGAAACGCGCCGCCGATTGTGCCCGAAAACCAGTGGACATCTTGCAAACAGCCACGCGCATCGTCGGGCACGTCAAGTCCCAAATCCGACTTGTAACGCGCGTTCCACGCGTCGGGCAAGTCGCGCACGGCGAGTTTTCCCTCGAGCATTTCCAGTTCGAGATCGAAGCGAATCAAGACGTGCAAGTTGTAAGTTAGCTCGTCGGCGTCGGTGCGAATCAGCGAACGCTTGACGCGGTTGATGGCCGCCAGAAAGTTGGCTTGCGACACGTCTCGAAGCGAGGGAAAGGCTTCTTGAACGCGCGGGAAAAAGCCGCTCCAAAACGCGGGCGAGCGAGCGACGAGGTTTTCCCACAAGCGCGACTGCGACTCGTGAACGCCACTCGACGCGCCCGACGCGAGCGGCGTGGCCTCGAAGCGCGGGTCGATGTTTTGTTCATACAGCGCGTGTCCGGCCTCGTGCATCGCCGAAAAGAATAGTTCGCCCCACTCGTTTTCTTCGCCGCGAATCGTGATGCGCACGTCATCGAGCGCGAAACTTGTCATGAACGGATGAGCCGAGAAATCCATCCGTCCGCGCGAAAAATCGTAGCCGATGGCGCGAATTGCTTCAGTCGCAAAAGCGCCCTGAGCCGCCAGGGAAAAATGCCCCCGAAGCGGCGCATCCGAGGCGAGCGGGCGCTCGATGACTTCGCGCACGAGGGGAACCAAAGCCTCGCGCAGTGGATGAAAAACGGCGCGCACCGACGCGACGGTTTCGCCCGCATCCGACGAGTCGATCAGCGGGTCGGCGAGATGCTCGTGCGGGAAAAACGAAGCGAGTTCGCGCGACAAATCGAGGGTTTTCTCCAACAGCGGCGCGACTTTGCCAAAATTCGATTCGCGGCGGGCTTCTTCCCACACGTTGTAGATTTGCGCGCAGTGCGAAGCGAAACGCGCCTCGAACTCCGAGGGCACGCGCGTGGCTTTGTCGAAATCGCGGCGCGTGGTGGTGAGCAACTGAAGAGGAAAGGAATCGCCCGCTTCGTGTTGCTCGCGGGCGAACGCTTCGTTTTGGTCGAGCAAATCTCTGACACGCGCATCGGTAAAGCGTTCGTGCGCCAGTTTGGAAAGCGTGCCCAGCATCCGGCCCCGACCGCTCGCCGAACCGGGCGGAAGGAGCGTGGCTTGATCCCAATGCGCGAGGGCGCCCGCGCCGCGCAAATCGGCGACTTCGCTCAAGCGTTCGAGCAGTTCGTTCCAAACGGGTGGCGTGTTTTGCATCACGAGCAGTTTGGGGGTTTTAAACGCAAGGAACACGGAGGAACAGCAGAAACACGGAGGGAATTTATGGAGAGGAACACAGAGAACACGCATAGAAACCATCCAAAAATCATCTGTGTTTTCTGCGTCCATTGGTGGCAGAAAATTCCTTTTGTGTTTCCTCTGTTGCTCCGTGTTCTCTGCGTTTAAAAACCGTTTGTTTCTCAGCTTTGCGTTTATCGCCAAACTCCAAATGCGGCCCGTTCCCAAAGGTGCGGCGCTGCCTTCCTCATTTTATGCTTCAGCAAAGCTCGATTCTGGCGTTTTTTGGCGACGCCGAAAGCGCGCGTTTGGCGTTTGCTTCCCTGCGTGACTCAGGTTTTCGCCAAGTCGCGCTACTTTCCAAAACACTTGAACCTGCGTCCGGTGCTAAAAATTCATCTGCCCGATTCAACGTGTCTCGCCCTGCTTCCCGCGCCTTTGTGGGGGCATTGGCGGGCGCGGGATTGGGTTTAGTTGTCTCGCAACTTGTGCCCACGCCGCGCTCGCTTCGCCCGGTTTTGGGTGGCGCATTCGCCACAACGGGCGGCACGCTTGGCTTTTTGGCCGCATCCGCGCTCGACCAATCCATCCCCGAATCGCTCATCCACGAAAACCAGGGGTTTTTAGCGGCGGGCGAACATCTGCTCATCGTGCGCGCCGCGCCGCGCGACCTGCGCGGCGCGATGGAAACGTTGCGCGGCCCCGCCGAAAACGGGCCGGTCATCTTCATCAATCGCCCGACAACGCGAATCATCGAACCCGAAAAAGCGCCGCTTCGCCGCGACGTTTTGTCGCCCGAGGGACTGCGCGAACTGGCGCAGTCCCTCGGTCAAAAGCACAAGAATGCCGCTGTGCCGCGCTCTTTGTCGGCGAATGCTTTTTTGCTGAAGCGCTTGCAGCAAAACCGCAAAACCATCTCCCGCGTCGCACGAGGATTGGGCGACGCCGCGCGTCTGGGCCAGCCGGTTTCTTTGTCAACCGAGTGGTTGCTCGACAACAACTACATCGTTCAAAGCCAGATCAAAGATGTCGAGCGCAACTTAACCCCCAAGTTCTACGGCGAGTTGCCCGCTCTGCTCGACGGCCCATATAAAGGCGTGCCGCGCGTTTATGTGCTCGCCTCGGAACTCGTGTCGGCCACCGATTCGCGCTTCGACCGAGAGGCCTTGATTGAATTCGTTCACGCCTATCAAAACGGTGCGGTGCTTTCAACGGCGGAACTCTGGGCGTTGCCGCTGATGCTTCGTTTGGCGCTCACTGAAAACCTGCGCCGCTTGATGGCGCAGGCCGATGTCCGTCAGCGCGAACGCGAACGCGCCGATTTCTGGTCGAACCGCTTGCTTTCGGCCGCATACCGCGAACCCGATCAACTGTTGCCGCTTTTGGCACAACTGACGAAAGAACAATCGAAACTCGCGCCGCACTTCGCCGACCGTTTGGTGTCGCACTTGTTCGATGAAGAAGCCGCTTTGGGGCCGGTGCGTTCGTGGCTGGAACGCAAGTTGGACGCGCCTCTATCCGACATCACCTCGCGCGAACAGCGTAGACAAGCGGCGGATTCGGTATCGGTGGGCAACGTCATCACCACGCTTCGCTTTCTGGCGAATTTGGATTGGCGCGAGTGTTTCGAGCAGTTGTCGCTCGTCGATGCAATTCTGGCGCAAGACCCGGCAGGCGTTTATCGTTCGATGGATTTCGCCACGCGCGACCGTTATCGCGGGCAAGTCGAACAGATCGCGCGGCGCTCTAAAACCGACGAACTGCGCGTGGCGCGCATGGCCGTTGAACGCGCGGCGGGGTCAAACCTGGAGCGGATGCGCAGTGCCGAAGAAAGGCACAGCGAACTCGAACACGAGGCACTGATATATCAACCGCCCGGTCACGTCGGGTTCTACTTGATCGACGAAGGGCGCCCCGAATTCACGCGCGAACTCGGCTATTCCAAAACCCTCGGCTCACGGGCGAGGCGCTGGGTCAAAAGCTATCCCTCGACGTGGTATTTCGGCGGCATCGCGCTGGGCACCCTCACCGCAGTGGCATTGCTGGCGCGCGGCGCCAGGTTTTTTGGCGCAACGCTTCCGTTTCCTTTGCGGCTTTTATCGCTCTTGCCGTCGAGCGAAGTGGCGGTTCAAGTCGTCAACTACGCCGCGACGCGCCTGCTTCCCGCGCGCTCTTTGCCCAAGTTAGAATTCCGCGACGGCTTGCCCGCGCGCTGGAAAACGGCGATTGTGATTCCGATGCTCTTGTCCTCGGTTCAAGACGCCGCCGATGCCGCTCGCTCGTTGGAGTTGCACCACTTATCGAACCCGGATGAACAGTTTCAGTTCGTCATGCTCGCCGATTATGTCGATGCGCAAACGCCGACGACGCCTGACGATGCGCCGCGTTTGCAGCGCGCGGTCGAGGCCATCGACTACCTGAACGAGCATTACGGGCCGCGTTTCCACCTGTGGATTCGGGATCGCAAGCACTCCGAAACCGAAGAACGCTGGATGGGCTGGGAGCGCAAACGCGGCAAGCTGGAAGAGTTCAATCGCGCTGTGCTCGGCAAAGGTGGGCGCTGTTCGGACGAGATGCACTCGCTCATCGGCGACTCGAATGGCTTGCGCGACCTGCGCCTGGTCATCACCCTTGATGCCGACACGCAGTTGCCTTATGGCGCCGCGAAACGGATGGTCGAAACGCTCGCTCACCCGCTTAACCGACCAGTTGTCGATTTGAAGGGCGAGCGCGTCGAACGCGGTTATGGCATCATCCAGCCGCGCGTCGATACGATGCTTCCCAGCGCGATGGCGACGCGTTTTTCGCGTTTGTTTTCCGACACTTCGGGATCAGATCCTTACACGCACGTCGTGTCGGATGTTTATCAAGACGCGTTTGGCGAAGGCTCGTATCACGGCAAGGGCATCTACGATTTGCAGGTGTTCGACCAGTTGCTCGGCACCCGTTTTCCCGACGCGACGCTGCTTTCGCACGATTTGCTCGAAGGCGCACACGTGCGGGCGGGCGTGGCGAGCGACATCGTTTTGCTCGATAAATTCCCGCCGCGCTACTCGGCTTCGGCCAAGCGCGATCACCGCTGGATTCGCGGCGACTGGCAGATCATGGAATGGGTCGGGCCAACTGTTCCCACACGCGAAGGGCGCGGGCACAACCCGCTCAACTTGCTGGGTCGCTGGAAAGTCGGCGACAACCTGCGCCGCTCGCTCCTCGCTCCGGCCTCAGTTGCACTGCTTTTGGGCGGCTGGTTCGCCGGTGGCGGCGCGGCGGCGGCGGCTTCTTTGGGCGTCGCGGGACTTTTGCTGTGGCCAACGGGCATCAACATCTTCACGAAGCTCTCCACCAAACCGGAATCGCTGTTTCGCTCGCATCACGAAGTGCGGCGCGGTTTGGTGCGCGCGGCGGTTGAAACGAGTTTGCTGCTCAACCGGAGCGGTTTGTGTCTCGATGCCATCGGGCGTTCGCTGTTCCGGCGCTTTGTGTCGCACAAGTTGCTGCTCGAATGGCAAACCGCCGCTTCGACGTATGGCACCGCGAAGACGCAGGAAAGCGCTTTCATCCTCCGCTTGGCGGGCGGCTCGGCTTTGTCGGGCTTGACGGCCACGTTTCTGGCGTTGCAAGGCGGCTCGGCTTTGGTCGCCGCTTCGCCGTATTTGCTGGCGTGGGCGGTCGCGCCTCTGGTCGCCTGGTGGCTCGCGGGCGGACGGCACAGCGCGCAAGAAGAAGAACTCGCCCCCGGATCAGAAGCCTATTTGCGCCCGATTGCGCGCGAAACGTGGCGCTACTTCGACGATTTCGTCGGCCCGCAAACCAACTGGTTGCCGCCCGACAACTATCAAGAAGCGCTCACCGTGGAAATCGCCCAGCGCACCTCGCCTACCAACATCGGGTTGTGGATGCTGGCCACTGTCGCGGCGCACGATTTCGGCTGGCTATCGCTCGATGAAGTCGTGGCGCGCAACCTCGAAACGTTCAAAACCTTGGGCGAACTCGAAAAATACGAAGGCCACTTGCTCAACTGGTATGACACGGGTAACGCCCAGGCTCTTCGCCCGCGCTACGTTTCAACTGTTGATTCGGGCAACCTGCTCGGCTCGTTATGGACGCTGGCGCGCTCGATGAAAGAGATGTATCGCTCGCCGATCATCGACGCCAAGGCGCTTCGCGGTTTGGGCGATGTCGTTGATTTGCTCGAACGGACGCTTGGCGATGAGAAGCGCACGTTCGCTTCGGAAATCGGCGAAATCCGCCGCATTTTAGCTGAAGATGCCGGGACGCCCGCGCAAGTGATCGGTGCGCTCCGTCGTTTGGAAGCGCCAACGAGCGCGCTATCGCGCTTGCTGTCAATGCGCCCGATTAAGTCGAAGCCGTCACTTCGCGCTCGCTCGAACCTCGAAGCGGCGACGAGTGATCCGCGCTTTACCATTGGGGCGCCCGCATATTGGGCGGAGCAACTGGGAACGCAACTCAACGATTGGACGCAAACCGCTGCGCGCTACGGCACCTGGCTCGAAACTCTGGCGCGTCCCGCCGACGACTTTCTGTTGCCCTTGGGCGCCGATGCTGCGGCTGTGCGGCGTCAACTGCTCGAACTGGCACCGTCTTTGTCGGAACTGGCACGCGGCGAAATCGCGGGCTTGCTCGACTTTTTAGCGCGCGGCGAGGCAGAAGGTCTGCCGCGCGAAGTCGCTGAATGGGCGAGGCAAGCCCGCGACGAATTCAACCATTCGCGCTGGCTGGCGGGCGAAATGCTGGCTTCGTGCGACACCGTTGTCGAGCGTTCACGCGGCGTGTCGGACGAGATGGGCATGGGCTTTCTCTACGACCCGACGCGCAAGCTGTTCTCGATTGGCTTCAACGTGGACGACCGTCGTCTCGATGGCTCGCACTATGATTTGCTGGCGAGCGAGTGTCGTCTGGCCTCGTTTTGCGCCATCGCGCGCGGCGATGTGCCTGCCGAACATTGGATCGCTCTGGGTCGCCGCTACGGGCAAACGGGCGCGGGCGCGGCGCTGATGAGTTGGAGCGGCACGATGTTCGAATACCTCATGCCGACGCTGTTTCAGCGCACCTTCGACAACTCGCTGTTGCAACGCGCCGCGCAGGTCGCGGTTGGCGCGCAGATCGAATATGGCAAACGGCGAAACGTGCCATGGGGCATTTCCGAAGCGGCGTTTTCGGCGCTTGACGCCAACAACATCTACCAATACAAAGCCTTCGGCTGCCCCGATTTGGGACTCAAACGCGGCCTGGACGAAGACCTCGTTGTCGCGCCTTATGCTACGCTGATGGCGTTGATGGTGGCGCCCGAAGCCTCGCTGCAGAACCTGAAAAAGCTGGAAGCGATGGGAATGCGCGGCGACTACGGCTTTTACGAATCGGTCGATTTCACGCGGCAACGCTTGGAAGAAGACTCGCTCGTCGCCGCGACGGGCGACGAAACCGCGCGCGTTGGCGGACGGGGAGCCACTTCTGGTCAGCGCGGGGCCATCGTGCGCTGCTTCATGGTTCACCATCAGGGCATGGCGCTGTTGGCGATGCAAAACGTGCTGTGCGGCTGGCCCGTTCAGCGCCGCTTTCACTCGGATGCCTTTGTCGAAGCGGCAGAACCGCTTTTATTCGAGAAAATCCCCGAAGGCGCGCCGGTGCTCGAACCCGTCAACACCCTTGAAGCGAGGCCGACGCGCGTCGATTTCGGCGCGAGCCAAACCGAGCGTTCGATTTCGCCCGACACGCCCGCGCCGCGCGCCCACTTGCTTGGTTCAGAGCGAATGAGCACCATCATCACAGCCGCAGGCGGCGGCACGACGCGCTGGCGCGACACCGAACTGACTCGCTGGAGAAGCGACACCACGCGCGACAACTGGGGCCAGTTCTTGTATCTGAAAGACCTGGAAACAACGGCCACCTGGTCGGTGACTTTCCAGCCGTTGCAACGCGCGTCGCGTCGCAGTTCGGCCCGTTTTCGCGCTGAAAAAGCTGAGTTCGAGCGGTTGGGCATCAACATCGAAACGCGCTTGGAAGTGTGCGTGTCGCCCGAAGACGACGCCGAAGTGCGCCGTTTGACGCTCATCAACCGCTCGAATCACACGCGCGTCATCGAACTGACGACTTTCGCCGAATTGTCTTTGGCGCCGCACGTCGCCGACCGCGCGCATCCGGCATTTAACAAGCTGTTCATCCAAACGGCAATTGATGCCGAGCGCAACGCGCTGTTGGCGTGGCGTCGCCCGCGCAAAGCCGGTGAAAAAGTCGTGTGGGCCGCGCACCTGATGGCGTCGGACTCGCCCGCTCTGGCGGTCGGATTTGAAACCGACCGCGCCAAATTTCTGGGCCGTGACCGCGCCGCCGACAACCCGATTGCCCTCGAAGGCGAACTGAGTGGAACGGCAGGCGCGGTTCTCGACCCGTGCTTTTCGCTGCGGCGCCGCGTGCGTTTGGCGCCGGGAGAGCAGGTCGAAATCGGATTCGTTTTGTGCGCCGCAGAAACCGAAGAAGACGTGCGCCGTTTGGTCGAAAAATACGGCGACTTCGGCGCGTGCCAACGGGCGTTTGATTTGGCGTGGACGCATTCGCAACTCGAACTGCATCACTTGCAGATCACGCCCGACGATGCGGCGGCGTTTCAACAGCTCGCGGGCTACTTGTTGTTTCCGCACGCGGCGTTTCGCGCGCCGATGAAGCGATTGCGCGAAAATCACAAAGGGCAAAACGGCTTGTGGGCGTATGGCATTTCGGGCGACCTGCCAATTGTCGTTGTCGCCGTTGACAACGCGCGCGACTTGCCCGCCGTCCGTCAGGCGATCATGGCGCACACGTTTTGGCGAGTGCGCGGCCTTCTGTGCGACCTCGTGATTTTAAACGAGCAAGCGGGCGGTTATGCGCAAGACCTGACGCAAACGCTGCAAAAGATGGTGAATGGAGCGACACCCTACACCGGCGTAGAAAAACCGGGCGGCGTGTTTTTGCGCACCGTCGATACGGTTGCGCCCGACGATTTGACGCTGCTTTATACCGTTGCGCGCGTGGTGCTCGTGGCGGCGCGCGGCAACTTGTCGCAACAACTCGGCGCGGTTTCGGACGACATCGAGCCGACGCCCAAGTTCGTTGCAAGTCAGAAAGAACCCACCGAAACGGCGCTCGCGTTGCCGTTTTTGGAATTGCCCTACTTCAACTCGCTGGGCGGTTTCACGCCCGATGGCCGCGAATACGCGATTTATCTGGGGCCAAAAGCCAAAACGCCCGCGCCGTGGATCAACGTCTTCGCGCACGAACATTTCGGCGCGATGACTTCAGAAGCAGGCCAAGGATTTTCGTGGTTTGGCAACTCGCAGTCGAATCGCTTGACGCCGTGGGTCAACGATCCTGTGTCGGATACGCCCGTCGAAGCGATTTATCTGCGCGATGAAGAAAGCGGTGCGGTCTGGACGCCAACGCCGCTTCCGATTCGCGGAAACGACGCTTATCGCGCGCGTCACGGCCAAGGTTACTCGACCTTTGAGCACTCGTCTCACGGCCTCGAACACGAACTTACGATGTTCGTGCCGCTTGGACTTAGCGCCGGATTCCCGCTTTCGACACCGCCTGTCAAAGTGTCGCGCTTGAAACTGCGCAACCGCTCAGGTCGCCGTCGCCGCCTGACGCTCACGTTCTACGCGGAACTGGTTTTGGGCACCACGCGCGAAGAAAACCAGATGTTCGTCGTGTCGAACTGGGACACCGAAGCGCGGGCGCTCCTCGCGCGCAACTCGTATCATCCCGACTTCGCCTTACGCGTTGTTTTCGCTGCCGCCTCGCCCGATGCAAGTGCGCATACAGCCGACCGCGCCGTGTTTTTAGGGCGCAACGGCAATCCTGCGAATCCGGCGGCTTTGGGTCGCAAAACGCTGGTTGAAAAAACCGGCGCGGGTCTCGACCCGTGCGTGGTCTTGCAAATCAGCGTCGATTTGGCGCCGGGCGAAGAAAAGAGCGTGTCCTTTCTGCTGGGAGAAGCGGCGACCGTGGAAGAAGCGCGCGGTGTCGTTTCGATGCTGCGCGACCAGAGCGCCGTTGAGCGCGCCTTGATGGACACCAAAAACTTCTGGGACGATACGCTGGGCACACTGCAAGTCGAAACGCCCGATCAGGCCGTCAACTTCTTGCTCAACCGCTGGCTACCCTATCAAACGCTGTCGTGCCGCATTTGGGCGCGCTCGGCGCTCTATCAAAGCGGCGGCGCGTGGGGTTTCCGCGACCAGTTGCAAGACTCACTGGCGATGGCGACGCTTAAACCAAGCGTCACGCGCGAACAGATTCTCCGAAGTGCTCGCCAGCAATTTGAGGAAGGCGACGTGCAGCACTGGTGGCATCCGCCCGGCAACGCCGGTGTTCGCACGCTCATCACCGACGACTTGTTGTTCCTGCCCTACGCCGTCGCGCACTATGTTCACACAACGGGCGACGCTTCGATTTTGGACGAACAAGTGCCGTTTTTGCATGCGGATGTTTTGGCAGAAGGCGAACACGAGAAGTATTTCCAGCCGCAAATTTCGCCCGAATCGGCGACAATTTTCGAGCATTGCCGCCGCGCCATCGAAAAGGGTTCGACGCGCGGCGCGCACGGACTCACGCTGATCGGCGGCGGCGACTGGAACGATGGCATGAACCGAGTCGGCATCGAAGGCAAGGGAGAATCGGTGTGGCTGTCGTGGTTCATCGCCCACGTTTTGCGCGATTTCGCGCCGGTCTGCGAACTCAAACACGAAACCGAGTTGGCCAGCGAATATCGCACGCGCGCCGACGCTTACGTTTCGGCAATTGATGCGGGCGCGTGGGATGGCGAGTGGTATCGGCGCGGCTACTTCGATGACGGCACGCCGCTCGGTTCCTCAGAATCCGAAGAAGCCAAAATCGACTCTCTGCCGCAAAGTTGGGCCTTGATTACTGGCGGCGGCGATAAAGAGCGTGCTCAAATGGCGATGAAGTCGCTCGAGTCGCACCTCATCAAAAAGGAGGACAAGCTCGTGTTGCTTTTCACGCCTGCCTTCGATCATTCGCCGCACGATCCGGGCTATATCAAGGGCTACTTGCCCGGCGTGCGCGAAAACGGCGGGCAATACACGCACGCCGCGTGTTGGGTCGCTTACGCGTATGCCAAATCGGGACAGGGCAACAAAGCCGTTGAAACGCTGCGTCTGCTCAATCCGGTTGAACACGCGCGCACGCCGGGCGATGTGGATCGCTACAAAGTCGAACCCTACGTCGTCGCGGCGGACGTTTACAACCTCGAAGGCCACGTCGGGCGCGGTGGCTGGACTTGGTATACGGGCAGTTGCGGCTGGATGTATCGCTCGTGGATCGAAGGCGTGCTCGGCTTCGACCGGCGCGGCGACATCTTGCGCATGAACCCGTCGCTTCCGAGTGATTGGAAGCAATGCAAAGTCACCTACAAACACGGTTCGGCGACGTTTGTGATTCTACTCGACAACGCGGCGGGCGTTGAACACGGCGTCTCCTCGGTTGAACTCGACGGAAAAGTATTGCCCTCGCTCGACATTCCGCTCACGGATGATGGGCAAACGCATCAAGTCGTGGTGCGCATGGGCGAAGCGCCGGTTAAAGCTTTGACCGCTCTTCCAAGCAATGGGACAGCAGTTGTTGCTCTACCGGCGTAACTTGAATATGTAGCATAAAGGCCCACGAATCATCCGATTCGTGGGCCTTTATCGGGCGTGTTTGACTCCGGTGATCGCTTCTGCCGCGACGAAACCGACGCCCGCGATGAGGCAGATCAACAACAGCATCACTCCCGATTTAAGCAGGCTTTTCCAGAATCCACCGCGCCGCGTGTTCCAAAAGTAGAACGGTGCAGCAAACATGGTAAGAGCGTGTTATGGACTTAGTGGGCAGACTTTGGTTGATGAGCCGCAAGAGTTACCCATCGGATGTGAGTGATGAGGAGTGGGAGTTCGTGATGCCGTATTTGTGCTTGATGGTTCAAGAGGCGCCGCAACGTCAACATGATCTGCGGGATGTGTTCAACGCGTTGCGCTGGTTGGTGCGAAGCGGCGCGCCGTGGCGTTACTTGCCAGGCGACTTTCCTCGCTGGGAAGCGGTGTATCAACAAACGCAGCGCTGGATTCACGCGCAGGTGTTCGAGGCGATGGCTCATGATCTTCGGGCGTTGCTTCGAGAGGCCCAAGGGCGATCGGCTCATCCTCGCGCGGTCATCTTCGACTCGCGCACGATCCAAAGCACGCCTGAGAGCGGGCACCGGGCGGGAGTCAATGTTCACAAAGCGCGTAAAGGCACCAAAGTTCATGCGGCTGTTGACACCTTGGGGCACTTGATGGCGTTGTGTGTCACGCCCGCCAACCAAAGTGACCGCTCGCAAGTGGAGGCGCTTTGTGATGCGGTGCAAGAGGTGACTGGACACACCGTGGAAGTGGCTTTTGTGGATGGGGGTTATCAAGGGCAAGAAACCGAGAAAGAGGCAGCTAAGCATAAGATCAAGCTGGATGTGGTCAAAGTGCCAGAAGCGAAGAAGGGCTTTGTGCTGTTGCCCAAAAGGTGGGTGGTCGAACGCTCTTTTGCCTGGGCCGCACGCTTCCGCCGCCTGGCCAAAGATTATGAACGGCTCCCAGAAACTGTGAAGAGCCTTCACATCCTCGCCTTCCTCACCCTCATGCTCCAAAACTGCTTCCGTTAAGTTCATAACACCCTCTAAGCGCTACCAAACATAAACTCATTGGACTCGAAATTTTGGCGCCGTGCAACCGCGCGTCGACCAGAAACCAAAATCCATAGATCAACCCAAAGCAAATCGCCGACACCAAACACCAAGGGCGCTCTATCATGCGAGCCTTGGGGCAAACAGCCAAGAACAAAGCCAGAAACAAATAGGCACAAACAAACTTGGCGTTTGAGAGACGTGTCCATCGCGCTTTATTTTGACATAGCGCGCGCACGCGAAGGCCAGCGAATCACTTGATTCGCTGGCCGCTTTCTTTCTAATTTTCGCCCTTAAGTTGCGCCAGAGCCGCTCTTTGCCGCGAGTTCTGGCTCATCTCCATTAGCTCGATGCGGTTGCCTTCGGGGTCGCGCGTCCACGCCTGCTTGTTGCCGTCGCGCCCCAAACTCACATCCGCATCCACGGGCGTGCCGCGCCCTTCGAGGTCGAACACGGTCTGTTCGATGTTAGTCACTTCCAAACACAAGTGCGAAAAATGACCGTCTTTTTGAAGTGGCGCTTCGCCCGATTTGGGGAATAGTTCGAGAAAAACCGTGTCGGAAATTTTAAGGTAGACGATCCATAGTTCGCCTTCATCGTTCTTGAGGCGAAACATTTCGGGGAAGCCCATCACGCGCGTGTAGAAATCGAGCGTGGCTTCAAACTGATAAGCGTCAAAAGCGACGTGGCCGATGGATTTGATCATGCCTCCGGTGTCAGAACAATAAATAGGCCACATCACTTGAAAATCTTCCGCTTGGGACTTCAAAGAATCCACACTGGAACGGTGCGAATTACTCGAAAGGGTGCGGATTTTCTGGAATCATTTAAAGCGGTCCTTTGGAAAGACGTTCTCAGCGAATGGCGTTCGCGGGCGGCTTTGGGAGCGGTCGCGTTGTTTTCAATTGCGGCGCCTGTGACACTTGGCTACTCATTGCGACAGCAGACCTTGGAGCCGCAACTCCAAGGCGGACTTTTGTGGGTCGTGTTGTTTTTCGCGGCGTGCATCGGGCTTCCGCGCGCCTTCGTCAAAGAAGAAGAAGCCGGAACAAGCGCGCTCTTGCGCCTGCACTTCGGTTCAGATGCGGTGTTCTGGGGCAAAGCGGCGGGACAGATGGCTCTGCTTTTGGTCACGCAACTCGGAGCGATTCCGGTGTTCGTGCTGCTACTTGGCGCGCGCGTCTCTCACTTCGAGTTATTGCTTTGGACGACGCTTGGCGGCGACCTTGGGCTGGCGCTTTCGTCCACTCTCATCGGCGCGATGGCGGCGCAGGCGCGCGGGCGCGGCGCGCTGTTTCCGGCGCTCGCTGCTCCGATTCTGCTGCCGTTTCTGGCTACTCTTTCGATTGCAACATCTGTGGCGTTCGGTTTCAAAGGAGCCGATGCTAACAGCGTCTTGACAACGGCTAACAACGCCTTGATGACCATCGCGGCGTTCGATCTGGCGCTTGTTGGCGCAGGCGTTTTGATGTTTGAACTGGTTTGGAAGTGAGATTAAGGCAGAGGGAACGGAGGCAGGGAACAGGGGCGGTCAACCAAGAAGCAAATGTTGCGGCTCAAGTTGCACGATCCCATTCTCTGTCTCCTGTTCCCTCTGCCCTTCAACGAAATGCTGAAATACATTGCGAGCGCTTGGGTTTTAGTTGGGCTTGTCATCGGGTTCTCGATGCCTAAAGCCCAGGATTTGGCGACGACGCCCATCGCATTTTTTCATGTGCCGATGGCGATCTCGATGCTGTTGCTCTTTTTGCTGGCAGCTGTGTGGAGCGTGAAGTGGGCGTTTTTTGGCCGCGATGCGCGCGACGATGCGCGCTCACTGGCGTTTGCTGAAGTCGGTTTTCTGGCGGGCGTGGTGGCGTTGGCCACGGGGATGATTTTCGCTCGCACCAACTGGGGCGCCTATTGGAGTTGGGATCCGCAACAAGTCGGCGTGTTGGGCACCCTCCTCACTTACGCGGCGCTTTTTGCGCTTCGCGGCGCCACCGATGACGACGCGACCAAGCGTAAATTGTGGACGGCTTATTCGGTCTTGGGCGTGCTGGTCGCGTGCTTTGGCTCGTATGTTTATCGCCAGATGTTGCCCGCAGGAACAAGCCTGCATCCCAATGGCACTTTGCATTCTTCGGAACGGGCATTTAAATTCGCGTTGTGGTTCAACGCCGCGGGCTACGCGATGCTGTTGATTTGCGCGGCGAATGTGCGGGCGCGCTTGGAAATCGTATCCAACCGCTTGGAAGAACGCACTTGGAAAATCTCGTGAGAACGCCACTTGAACCACCTTTGGCCTTCCCTTAAGAGGAGGAAAGCCAGAGCCGTGACAGCTTTATCGAAGCGCGATGAAGTCGCAGCCCACAACTCCCTTGCTTTTCAAGCAGGGGCCGGGCGTGATTCAGAACCTCAAACTTCAACCCATGACTTCCGATTCGCTTTTTGTTTTAGCCGTCGCGCTCATCACGCTTGGCGGCGTGTTTCTTTATCTGTTGCGTGTCGAGGCACTCGCCCGCAAGTTGGAATCACAGGTGCGCGACGATGAACTCGCCTCGCCGCGTTCGGACAATGGAGCACCCCTCTCAGGCATCCTCGAAAATGGGGCTTCATCGCGCGAGACGACCCGCCTACCGTGAAAGTGCTTCCGGTTGCGCTTTTGCTCGAAGGCCGGCACGTTTTAGTTGTGGGTGGCGGGAGTGTCGCGTCCCGCAAAGTCGCGGCTTTGCTCGAAGCGGGCGCGCTTGTGCGAGTCGTTTCGCCGCAACTCGCGCCCGATTTTCCTTCGCCCGTTGAACACTGCGCGCGCCGCTTTGAGGCGGGCGATTGCGCGGGATTTTCGCTTGTTTTTGCCGCCACCGATTCGCGCGAGGTGAACCGGGTAGTTGCCAAAGAAGCGCGCAGTCTGGGAATTTCGGTCAACGACGCCAGCGATCCCGGCGGCTCGGATTTTCACACGCAGGCCGTTGTGCGGCGCGGGCCGCTTTCGATTGGCATCTCAACAGAAGGCGATTCGCCCGTTGTGTCGGGCCACCTGCGGCGCGAAATCGAAACGCTCATCGGGCCAGAGTGGGAACTTCTTTTCGCCCTGATGCGGCAAACGCGTGTGGCGGCCCGCTTTCCCGGCGGTGGGCGCGGCGCGTTATGGAAAGAAGTTTTAGGCGGGCCGATTCTCGATTTACTGCGCGAAGGCAAGGGCGACGATGCCCGGCGCGAACTGGAAGCGATGCTGGACGGGATGCCTTGAAAACTGGGTTTCCCAATCAGAAGAAGCCATTAGCAGGGACATGGCTTGCCATGTCCGTTGGGACGGCATCACAAAGGCGGACATGGCAAGCCATGTCTTTACAGGATCTTCCTACTTCTCAAATTGTCCTTGGCTTCGATTCATCTGCTGTTCAACTAAAGCCATAAACAAAATGCGCGTTCGTCGCGTGCTCTCAAGGGTCTGAAAAACGCACACTTCCCCTGCCCAACTCTTATGTCGCGTTTGCATCTGCTCGGCCTGAACCATAAAACCGCGCCTGTCGAAGTGCGCGAGCGGTTCGCCTTGCCTGCCACGCGATTGGAACACGCTCATTCCTATGTGCGCGCCGTCGAAGGCGTGGGCGAATGCGCCATCGTTTCGACTTGCAACCGCGTCGAAATCTACATCTGGGGCGACGAGGACGCGGGTGAACGGCTTCGCCGCGCCATGAACGCGCCGCACGCTCTGGGCGGCGGTCACTTCGACGAACACCTCTATTTGCAAACCGGAGCGGACGCGGCTCGCCATTTGTTTCAAGTCGCCAGCGGCCTCGATTCGCTCGTTCTGGGCGAAAGCGAGATTCTGGGACAAGTCAAAACCGCGATCCAACACGCGCGCGAAAGCGGTTCAGCCGGACGGTATTTGGACGAGTTGTTTCGCCGCGCCATCGCCTGTGGCAAACGGGCGAGAAGTGAAACCGGCATTTCGCGCGGCGCACAAAGCGTGGGCGCGGCGGCAGTTGAACTGGCGCGTCAGATTTTCGGTTCACTGTCGGGCCAGACAGTGCTGATCTTGGGCGCGGGCAAAATGTCGGCGCGCGTGGCGCAGTGTTTGGTTTCAAGTGGCGCGCGCCGCGTGCTGGTCGCCAATCGCACGTTCGACCGCGCGCAGGAACTCGCGCAAACTTGGAGCGACGATGGCCTCAACACTTCAGCTGTGACGTGGGACGAATTTCCGCGCTATTTATCGGAAGCCGACATCGTGATCGCTTCGACGCGCGCGCCGGGTTACGTCCTCACGCCCGCCCACATAGCGCCCGCGATGAAAGGGCGTAGGCGTCCACTGCTCCTCGTTGACATCGCCGTGCCACGCGACATCGACCCAGCGTGCAACCGCTTCGACGATGCGTTTTGCTTCGACATCGACGACTTGCAAAACGTGGTCATCCAGGGCGCGCAGTCGCGGCGCGGAGAAGTCGCCCTTGTTAAAACTATCATCGCGCAGGAACTTGGGTCGTGGGCGAACTGGGAGCGTTCGAGCGGCGCGCGCGGCGCTCTATCGGCACTCGCCGGACACGCGAATCAAGTGCGCGAAACTGAAACACAACTCGCCCTCGCCAAGTTGGAGCACCTCAGCCCGCGCGACCGGGCAGTTGTCGAATCTCTGGCGCGCGCCGTTGCCGGAAAGCTGATGCACGCGCCGCTCGCTCATTTGCGAAGCGGCGGCGAAGAAGATGCGGGCGCCCTGCTTCGCGCGTTTGGCCTGGGAGGTGACGCCGACATAGAACGAGAACGCGAAGCGTGAGCGGGTGCATCATGGAGCACGCTGGGCACCTCCACTCGAAAAGGTTGAGCTTGGCGCGCTGAATCACGCAAGAACGGCCTCCCTGGCCTTGTTCCCTAAGCCGGTTGCGCTTTTGGCGCGTTCCCTGATGCACCCGCTCACGCTTCGCGTTTTCGCTTGTCACCTTATGTCCCACCTTATGTCCCACCTTGAATCGCCGTTGTTAGCGGGCGCATCTCTATCCTATCTGGGCGCGATGCTCGTGTTCTGGGCGCAACTGTTTTTGGCGCCTTCCTCGCAAACCGAGAAAAGCTCCATGCGCGGAAGCGGCACGGTGCTGCTTTGGTTGGGCGCGGCTCTTCATCTGGCCTCGCTTGCGGGGCAGGGGCCGGAGTTGTTCGGCGTCCGAGCGGGCGTGATCGGCTTGTTCGGCTGGCTGCTCATCGTTTCGTTTTTGATCGGCGGCAAACGTGTTGGCGCGGGCGGCGGCGCGGCCATCGCGCCGATTGCGCTCTGCGCGGCGCTGTTTTCCCTCGCGGCGCCCCAGCTTCATTCGTGGACGCCGACCAACCGCCTGGGCGCGCTGTGGCTGGTGGTTCACGTGGGCATCATCTTGTCGGCCTACGTTGCCCTCGCGTTCGCTTTTGCGTTTTCCCTGCTCGGTTTGATGCAGGAGCGGCTACTCAAGCAACGGCGCCTGAGCGGTTTGTGGCAACGTTTGCCTTCGCTACAAATCGCCGACGAATGGATTTTTCGCGCGTCAGCGCTCGGCGTGGCGTTGCTCACGCTTGGCATTTTCACGGGAGTTGCGTTTGGTTCGGTTCACGCGCACGGCGTTTTACGCGATCCGAAAACGATTTTTTCGATTCTGACGTGGACGATTTTCGCCGGTTATCTGACGGCTCGCTCCAAACTGGGCTGGCGCGGGCGCCGTTCCCATCTGTTCGTCATTTACGGCTTTGTCGTGATGGCGTTTTCCTTTTTCGGCGTGCCACATCTCGTTTCGCAATGACTCCGATCCAGAACCCCAATCCAAGCCCGACCAAAACCCTCGTCATGGGCACGCGCGGCAGTGCTTTAGCCCTGGTGCAGGCGCGCCAGTTCGCGCTTCAACTCGAATTTTTCCATCCCAATTTGCGGGTCGAAGAACGCATCATCCGCACCACGGGCGACAAAAACCAGGGCGCGCCGCTCCCACAAATCGGCGGCAAAGGCGTCTTCACCCTCGAAATCGAAGCCGCACTGCTTTCGGGCGAAATCGATTTTGCCGTTCATTCATTGAAAGACTTGCCGCCCGCCATGCCGGACGGATTGTGTCTGGCCTGCGTGCCGCCCCGCGAATCGCCCGCCGACTGCTTGATTCTTAGCCCCGCTTTGGGTGAAAACGAGGGTTTCAAAGGCGAGCTATCGCAATTGCCCTTTGGCGCCAAAGTGGGCACATCGAGCCTGCGCCGCCGCGCGATGCTGCTTCATCTGCGGCCCGACTTGAAAATCGAAGACGTGCGCGGCAACATCGACACGCGTCTTTCCAAACTGCAAAGCGAAGACTTCGCCGCCATCGTGTTAGCACGCGCGGGCATAGCGCGATTGGGAGTCGAAGGCGTGCGCGCCCATTCCCTCCCCGAATCGTATTTCGTGCCCGCGCCCGGTCAAGGCGCTCTCGCCATCCAAGCGCGAACCGACGATCTGGACACGAGAGCGATTCTGCTCGCTTTGCAAGACGAAGAGACCCGAAGCGCCGTCGAAGCCGAGCGCGCCGTCGTCGCTTATTTGAACGCGGGTTGCTCGACACCGCTGGGCGCAATCGCCCGCGCATATGGCGACACCGTGTCTCTTCACACGGCGGTTTTGTCGCCCGATGGCCGACAGCGCGTTGCCGTTTCGGTTCAAGGCGTGGGTGCGCCAGAAATCATTGGCGGGCGCGCGGCGAGGTCGCTGGTCGAACGCGGCGCGTTGGAATTGTTGGGCAGTTAGGCCACGTCAGTAACATCGCGCTTGCCTATCGGGAACGCGAAGCGGGGGCGAGTGCCTTGTTTAGGGTGCCAAGAGCGCTTCCTTTCGTGAATGACGCTTCGCGCGCTGGACAAGGGACTCGCTCCCGCCTCGCGTTCCGAGTTTCGAGGCGGCACCACTTCAGATAGCACGAAATCAAGAGGCTCTTCGCCTTTAGGCTTCAACTTCGTTTGCCAAACTGTTTTGTCCGTGACTTCCAAAGACCTTCTTCGCGCCGTGCGCACGCGGCAGTGGGCCAAAAACGCGCTGCTGTTTGGCGGCTTCATCTTCGCTGGAAAACTGCGCGACACGCCGCATCTCTTTTCCAACGGTTTGCGCGTTTTGATGGCTTTTGCCTGTTTTTGCGCGCTGTCGGGCGCGGCTTATCTCATCAACGATTGGCTCGACATCGAGCGCGACCGGGCGCACCCCATCAAAAAGCATCGCCCGCTCGCGTCGGGCCGAATGTCCAAACACACCGCGCTTTCTCTCATCGTAACATTGCTGTTGTCGGCTTTCGTTCTGGCGCTTGCCGTTGGAGTATCCGGCCACGCGTGGGGATTCGCAGGCGCCGCGCTATTTTATTTCGCGCTCACACTCGCTTATTCGCTCAAGCTCAAACACGAGGTCATCATCGACGTTTTGTCGGTGGCGGCGGGTTTTCTGGTGCGCGTTGTGGCGGGGTGTTTGGCGATTCCGGTCGTGATTTCGCCGTGGATTTTGTTCTGCACCTTCAACCTGGCGTTGTTCGTGGCCTTGAACAAGCGGCGCGCCGAACTGCTCGAACTTGGCGAAGGCACGACGACGCGCAAGGTGTTGCAAGGGTATTCTGTTCCGATGCTGGACACTTTCATCGCGGTTTCGGCGGGGCTGACCATCATTTCCTACTCGCTTTACACCTTTAACGCGCCGCATTTGCGGGCGTTGGGGCCGCAGTTGGGCGCCATAACCGACGGTTTCCCGCCGTTCATGCTCAGCATTCCGTTCGTGGTTTACGGCGTGTTTCGCTTTTTGCTGCTGGCTCATTCCTCGCCCGTTGGCGGCGAACCGGAACAAATGCTGCGCGACCGCCCGATGCTCGTCAACGCGTTTTTGTGGGGCGTCTTGGTGTCGCTGCTGACGATTTGGCCCTCGCTTTAGGAACTTCGACAAAATCTAACCCGGTTTTTGCCAAGTGGCGCGTCAATCGCATCGCCCCCGCTTTTCATGTCCTCTTCGACCTCGCTTTCGATGCCGCCCGCCCCGCCTGACAACCGGTTTCGATTGCTGCTCCTCGAAGACAACACCGAGTTCGCCGAAAAAATTCTAACGCTCTTAGCCCGCACCGGCTTCGATTGTCGCATGGCCACCGACACGCAAACCGGGATGTCGGCTTTCTCGCAGGTGCAACCCCATCTGCTGCTTTGCGAAGCGCAATCGGCAGGTATCGACGGTCACGCCATCTGCCGCTGGGTGCGCGAAACCAATGGCGTGCCGGTGATGATGCTGGGGCCAAACGAAGAAGGTGCCGAAATCGCCGCGCTCAAAATCGGCGCCGACGATTACATCGCTCTACCGCTTCGTCCCGCCGCTTTGCTGGCGCGCGTCGTAGCACTTCTGCGCCGCGCCTATCGCTACACCGCGCCACCGCCCAAGGCCGATAACCCTTTTGGTTTGCCCGTTCAAGACGAAGAAGCAACGAGTTCCTTGCCCGCAGGCTGGGCGCAGTGCGAGTTGTGCGGCTACGCCGGCCCGCGCTCCAAATACGAAAAACAAGATTGGACGGGCAACATCAAAATGATTTGCCCCAACTGCAAATCCAGCGAACACGTCGTTATCTCGATAGATTGAAAACTTTGCAACACCAAACGGCCCGTTCTAAGTCGAAAGCTGAGACGGGCCGTTTTCGCTTTTCACTTCAGCGAAACCACGGTAAAAGGTCAAGACGTTGACGAAGCGAGACGCGCACGCCAAAATTGTTTCATCCGTGTTGCGGAGTTGTCGCACCTCGCAGCGCGCAATCGAAAGAGCCAAATCAAGCCAAAGCCCAGGGAACATGGACACTGTGCGGGAGGCGAAGCGAGGCTTTTCTGTTGCCGGGTTTTGAACCGAGAATGACGCGCGCGGGAGTAACCAGACTAATGAACAAGTTTTCACCAGTCGCCTTAGCGACCATCGCACTCGCCGGAATGTCCGGCGCGGCTCACGCCGATTTGAACGCTCAGGGCGAAGTCGGTTTGCCCTTGAACCCGACCGCGCAAATTCCGCAAGCGGGCGGCTTCCGCGTGCAGGGCAACTACTACGATCAGGCCCGCGTTCTGGGCGATCCGTTGCGCGAATATTCGCTGTCAGGCGCCATCCGCGCTGGGCGAAGGTTGCCACTCGAAATCTCGGCCAACGTCAACCGTTCGGAAGGTCTCGCCTCGAACAAAGCCACCAACTTCGGTGTCGGCGCCAAATACCTGTTTTCGCGCGAAAGCGACGGCATCGGCTTTCGCACAGCGGCGGGTGCTGGCTACAACGAGTTCGACATCTTGAAGAACTACCACGCCTACATCGTGGCGTCCAAATATTTTGGCACCATCACTGGCGAGCGCGTGCCCATCACCGGTCACTTGGGCCTGCGCTACGACCGCTATGAGGCACTCGGCGACAAAAGCAACAAAGCCTCGATTTACGCGGGCGCCGAAGTGCCGCTGACGCGCACTGGCCAATTCCAGGTGCTGGGCGAGATCGGGACAAAAGTCATTTCACGCGGCGCCTCGCCCTACTCGCTCGGCGTGCGTTTTCGTCCCGCGCAACAGCCTTTCGGCGCAACCGTTGGCATCCAACGCCAAGGCGTGCTGGACAGCAAAGGCCGCCTGTTCGTGCAACTCGGTTACACCTTTGGTCGCTAAAGGCGATTGAAGCAACAGAAAGGGACGCAGCGATTGCTGCGTCCCTTTCCGTTTGCGTAAGCATCTTGTGGTGAGAGTGAAGGGCTTCGCCGAATTCACCAAAATCTTGGTCGTGAATTAGCCGCCCAAGAGGAGCGACTTCGCTTCGTGGCGGCGAATTCACCCTCAACACGCTTCAGTCCTGATTCTCATCTCACACATAATGCAGAGCCGCGACCATGTGCGTCTTCGCGCTGTATTGGTCGCCTCAATAACGAGGGTCGCTGCCTTCGCTAAAGGTCACATCCGGGAACTGCGTGTAGCGCGTTGCGAACTGAAGTCGCAGCCAAACACACTTCGAGTTCTGTCCTCACTCGCCCTCGCTGGCCGGTTCAATCTCGTTTCCACGCGCCAGTTTCAACTCCAAAATCGTCCGTGGCGACGGGTGCAAGCGCTCCCCGATGTCGGCTTGCCGTTCGTGGTGGGGTTCCAGTTCTTCGGGTATCAATGGGCGCGCCGCGATGCCATCTCGCTTCAGCATTTCTTCAAATTCTTCGGATATCATCATGTCTTTGGCTCAGCGATATTTGGCGATTTCGATAGCCGAACGAAGGCCGATATCCAAGCGTTTCATCGCTTCTTCGCGTGCCTGCCGGCCTTGCATTTCCGCCAAATCATCGAACCGGAGCGGCGCGCCGAAATGAAGGCGCACGGGCCTAAACGTCGGGCGCGGCAACGTTTCGGCGTAGGGCAAGGCGTATTGCACTCCCCAAATGCCAATCGGCACAATCGGCACGCCCGCTCCCAGCGCCAGAGAAACCGTGCCGGGCAAAAGCGCTTGCAACTCGCTCGTCGGCGAAATGCGGCCTTCGGGAAAGATGACGACCGACTCGCCTGCGTCGAGCATGGCGCGACACGCTTTGAGCGCTCCCCGATCCGGCGAACCGGGATCAACCGGAATGCAACCCATAAAAGAAAGCAGCTTTCCCAACCAGTCGATGTTCCACAAATCGCGTTTGGCGAGGTAGCAAAGCGGGTAACGCGCCGCCGAACCGATGAGCGGCGGATCGAAGTCGCTCAGGTGATTGGAAGCGAAAATCACTGGCCCACGATACGGCACATTCGCTCTGCCTGACACGCGAAAGCGCGGGCAAGCCAGGCGCGTGATGGTGCGGATGGTGGCGTAATACAGCGGAAAAGTGAGGCGGTATCCACGCGGCAACCCCTTGGGTTTGGAAGCTAAAGGCATCGGGCGCGAGTTTGACGCGTTCACCAAAATAGCGATTGAAGCGTCTTCAACTGATGATGGCGACGAGGACGGAAAAAGGCGGCAGGTCGGTTCTCCACGCGTCTCGAAGCGAAGTGGAAGGGCGCGGCGCATCAAACGGTTTTTGCGGGTCACTGGCCCACATCTGCAAGCGGCGTCCCGGCGCCTGTCCCTCGATGAATTGTCGTCTGGTTTGCATTGAAAAAGAAAACGCGACGCAACCGAAGTTACGCCGCGCGATGAAAAAGAGGATGAAGTGCTTCCTCTACAACCAACTGTGGTCTAAGCGGGACTGCCGTCCACTTCCAATCAACGCTCATCACCCGATTGGAAATGGACGGCAGTCCCGCCCACTGAAGCCTTGGTGAAAGAATCACTCTTCGTGGCCCATCAGCACGTTCATCGCTTCTTGTGGCGACAAAAAGCCGAAGTTAATTTTTTCGCGCGCATCATCGATCATGGAGATGAAGCCGTTGACGCGCGCGGCCTGACGCAGCGTTTCCGCGTCTTTGTCGGCGCTAATGGCGCGGCGCATCGCGGCATCGACTTCCATGATTTCCAGGATGGCGACGCGGCCTTTGGTGCCGCGACCTTTGCATTTCGCGCATCCTTTGCCTTCTTGAAACGGCGCATCGACGGGCATATCGAAAAAGTGCGCCCACTCGCCCCGGCGCGCATCGTCTGGAGCGACCGGCCCGCGACAACTCTTGCACGTCAAACGAGCCAAGCGCTGCGCCACAATGCCCGCAATCGAGGAGGACAGCAAGTAGGACGGCACGCCCATATCGCGCAAACGAGAGATTGTGGCGATCGCTGAGTTGGTGTGAATCGTGGAAAGCAACAAGTGGCCCGTCAAAGCCGCGCGCACCGAAATGTCGGCGGTTTCCTCGTCGCGGATTTCGCCGACCAGAATCACGTCGGGGTCTTGGCGCAATGCCGCCCGCAGAACGCGCGCGAAGTTGAGTCCGATGTCGGCCTGCGTTGAGGTTTGCGTGATGCCTTCAAGTTCGTATTCGACCGGGTCTTCGATGGTCATCACGTTTTTGGTCGCATCACGGGCGGAGTTCAAGGCCGCATACAGCGTCGTCGTTTTGCCCGAACCAGTCGGGCCAGTGACCAAAATCATCCCGTGCGAACGCTGAAGCATCCGCTCGAAAATCGCTTTGTCGCGCTTGGCAAAACCAAGTCTCGACAAATCGGTTTCCAGCGACGAATGGTTAAGCAAACGCAACACGATTTTCTCACCGTGAATCGAAGGCAGGCTCGACACGCGAAAGTCGATGGTCTTCGAGCCGATTTTCACGCGGAATCGCCCGTCCTGTGGCATCCGCTGTTCGGTAATATCCACATTTGCCAGCACCTTGAAGCGCGACAGAATCGGCGCGCTCAGTTCAATGGGAAGCAGTTGTCCCGATTGCAACGCGCCGTCCACACGGTAGCGCGGAAGCAAGCCGCCCGGTTGCGGTTCGAAGTGAACGTCCGATGCGCCAAGGGTGATGGCGTATTTGAGTAGCTCGTTGGCATAGCGCACAACGGGCGCCTGCGCCGGGTCGGTCGAGTCGTCGTGGTCAACGATGTAAAGCGGCAAGGATGAGACATCTTCGACTTCTTCAGGCGCCTCAGCGACGGCCTGCGTTGGAGTCGAAGCGGGAGTTTGCGTGTGGCCGTTTTGATGTCCGTGGCCGTTGGCATGGCCGTTCGAGCCAAGTTCGATTCGTTGCAAATCGTTGATCGACATCATTCCCTGACGCACCATCGCCTGCCCCAGTCGCTCGCCCTGCACGCGCCCTTGATGGGCGCTTTGGATTTGTTCGCGCGACAGCGTTCCATTTGCGAGGAGGGCGCGCGCCAAAAGTTCGTCTGTCATAGGAAGTTGGAGTTGTCTCCTGAGATGAAACCCAGATTTAGACGCCTGAGTCGCGTGAAAGACTTGTCTTCATCTCCGCTATTTTGGGCGCAATCTCAACTCAGCCGCCTTGGCTCAGCCGCTGGCGCTCTTCACCGCCCAACAGTTCGTGCGCTTCACGCAACAAAGAGGGAATGCGCTCGGCAAACAGATTGGCTTGCACGCTTTGCTCGATGCTCGCCCATTTGTCCGGCGAATCGAGAACGCCCGCATTGCCGCCCGGAACCCAAGAATCGCCAGCTTTCATCAGGTTGTAGCGCCCGCGCGCCCATTCGAGAAGGTCGAGCGACTTGCCATACGTCAGCAAACGCAACACTTCCCGCACATTGAACTGTTCCGGCATCTCATCGAGAGGCGATAGCCCTTGCGACCAAGAGCCGAGCCAATCTTCACCGAACAAACGCGCGATTTCGCTCTCGATTCGTTGCTGAACCGGGGCAATCGTCGCTTCGATGTTTTCATAATGCGCCAAAGATGCAACGTGTTCATCGAAATCAGACGGACGCGAAGCACCAATGGATAGCGTGTGGATTTCAGGTTGAGACAGGCACCATAAATCGTTGAACTGCATCGGCGAGAGGGGCTGGCAAAGTTCGCGCATTTTGTCCGATGGATTTTGCAAACGCCCACCCTTGTCGGTCGGCGAGATGATGAACACGCCCATGTCCTGCTTTTTCGCTTGGGCAATAGCGGGCCAGTTGAGCGGGTTAACGAAGTAGTAGTGCAAGTTGAAGTAATCGAACTCGCCAGTCGCATTGGCCTTGACGATGACATCGGTTGGCCCGTGAGTCGAAAAACCGACGAAACGCACGCGCCCTTCGCGTTGAAGTTGCCGCACAACCTCCAAACAGCCGCCTTTGCGCAGGACGTGGTCGAGCGATACGTCGTTGTTGATGCCGTGAAAGGCCAGTAGATCTATTTGTTCCAGGCCAAGCAGCGAATACGATTTCTCAAACGATTCGAGAAATTGCTTCGAGTCTTGATTTGGCCCGATTTTGGTTTGAACGATGAGTTGTTCGCGTTCTAATTTCGGCAAAATCCAACCGAGCTGCATTTCGGATGAGCCATAGCCGCGCGCCGTTTCGATGTGGTTGATGCCAAGTTCAAGCGCATGACGAATCGTCGCTTCAATGTTGACTTGATTATCGGGTTCGATTGCAGACGGCTCCAGTTCGCCCCACGCTTGTTGATAGCGCATCCCGCCGCAGGAAAAAACGGGCATTTGAAATTCTGTGCGCCCAAAGCGCCGACGTTGCATGATATTCGACATTGGGGGAAGTTTAAACGCCACTTTTGTGCTTTCTCCTTGTGGAGAAGATGAAAAGCGGAGTGCAAAAATAATCCGAGACTTTTCTGAAAAACCCTTGCGCCATCTTCTAAAACCCGTATAATTTCCCGTTGCCCCTGACGAAGCAGCGAACAAGCGAGCCGAAAAGCAAGCGAAGAGCGCCGAAGAATTCTTCAGAAAGGCTGGAACCCTGATAGAGAAAGAGTCGTTAGTTGAAGGCCCGGAAGTGAGGAGACGCTAAGCAAGCCAACAAAAAGTTGGAAAGAAAGCGGAACCTCTTAAAGCTACCGAGCGTTTAGCTAAAGCCCCAGCAAGTTACTTCATAACAGCCAACAAAAAAGTTGCTGGAAAGAGGTTGACAAGTTGGAGTGGAGAGAGTAAGATTTCTCCTTGCCCTTTGCGAAAGAGAGTTGCTTCAAGCAGCCAAAAACGTGAAAGCGGCGCGTTCTTTGAAAACTGAATAGTGGATTTGAAGCGTTTATAACGAACAAGCCGAAGTAGTGGAAACACTGCTTTGATAGATGCAAGTGCGAGGCTTTGGTCAAACACAAGTGTGTGAGAAGGAAAGCAATTTCCAGATCATGCGAACCATTCTTTAATGGAGAGTTTGATCCTGGCTCAGGACGAACGCTGGCGGCGTGGATTAGGCATGCAAGTCGCGCGACAGACCTTCGGGTTATGGAGCGGCGAACGGGTGAGTAACACGTGAGAAATCTACCTTTACGTTCCGGATAATTGGAAGAAATTCCTTGTAATACGGGGGAGGTTCCCATGCAGGCATCTGCGAGGGAACAAACGAGCAATCGGCGCAAAGATGATCTCGCGGCTTATCAGGTAGTTGGTGGGGTAACGGCCTACCAAGCCTACGACGAGTAGCTGGTCTGAGAGGATGGTCAGCCACATTGGAACTGAGACACTGTCCAGACTCCTACGGGAGGCTGCAGTCGAGAATCTTGGGCAATGCACGAAAGTGTGACCCAGCGACGCCGCGTGAAGGATGAAGGCCCTTCGGGTCGTAAACTTCTTTTACGGGAGAAGAACACAATGACGGTATCCCGTGAATAAGCCACGGCTAACTACGTGCCAGCAGCCGCGGTAATACGTAGGTGGCAAGCGTTGTCCGGATTTACTGGGCGTAAAGCGCGCGCAGGCGGACTGTTAAGTAGAAAGTGAAAGGTTGGAGCTCAACTCCAACATTGCTTCCTATACTGGCAGTCTTGAGTCCCGGAGGGGAGAGCGGAACAATACGTGTAGCGGTGAAATGCGTTGATATGTATTGGAACACCAATGGCGAAGGCAGCTCTCTGGACGGGAACTGACGCTCAGGCGCGAAAGCCGAGGTAGCGAACAGGATTAGATACCCTGGTAGTCTCGGCCCTAAACGATGATCACTAGGTGTCAGGGGGTTTCCCTTGGTGCCGCAGCTAACGCATTAAGTGATCCGCCTGGGGACTACGGCCGCAAGGTTGAAACTCAAAGGAATTGGCGGGGGCCCGCACAAGCGGTGGAGCATATGGCTTAATTCGATGCAACGCGAAGAACCTTACCCAGGCTTGACATGACACTGCAAGCTCCCCAAAAGGAGCCGCCTTCGAGGGTGTGTCACAGGTGGTGCATGGCTGTCGTCAGCTCGTGTTGTGAAATGTTGGGTTAAGTCCCGCAACGAGCGCAACCCTCATGTTATGTTGCCAGCGAGTAATGTCGGGAACTCATAACAAACTGCCTATGTAAATAGGAGGAAGGTGGGGATGACGTCAAGTCATCATGCCCCTTACGCCTGGGGCTGCACATATGCTACAATGGATGCTACAAACAGTTGCGAACCCGCGAGGGGAAGCTAATCTGAAAAAAGTATTCTCAGTTCGGATTGGAGTCTGCAACTCGACTCCATGAAGCCGGAATCGCTAGTAACCGCAGGTCAGCATTACTGCGGTGAATACGTTCCCGGGCCTTGCACACACCGCCCGTCACGTGACGAAAGTTGGTTTTGCCCGAAGTCGTTGAGCTAACCGCAAGGAAGCAGACGCCGAAGGTAAAGCCGATGATTGGCGCGAAGTCGTAACAAGGTAGCCGTATCGGAAGGTGCGGCTGGATCACCTCCTTTCTGGAGTTCACCTCAAGTAAGCCTTCGGGCCGAACGACAGACAACTCGAAAAATTACCTCACACTTGCTCCTGTTCGTTCCGTTTGACCTCGCTTCAAATCTCACTATTCAGTTTTCAGTGAATGGCCGCACCAAAAAGCCCGACTCAATAGAGTCGGGCTTTTTTGTTTTCCATATCCACCTACCTCGCGCTTAAACGCTCGCTCCGAGTTTTCGTTTCTGCCTCCCCAAACCAATTTCCCATCCTCCCCATTTTGGTTTCGACCTTCCGGATTTTGGTTTCCCGCTCCGAAACGCGATTCCCGATGTCAGGAAATTAGTTGCCGGTCTTCCGATTTTGGTTTAAGGTAGCTACCTTTTTCCTCGCGCAGTTTACTTTTTCGGAAAAGGTAGCCTTGTTTTTGGTGGCTCGTTGTCGTTAGCTTATGGTTTCTTCGGCTTCTTGTGTGGCGACGCCATCTGCCGCTTTCAAAGCTTTGGCTTGCACAGCACGCATTTGGCGCGAAAAGCCGCCTAAGTTGTATTCGAGCCAGCTTGTGTAGTCGTCACTTTGATCAACGCCTCGCAAAGTCGAGTAGTATTTGTCGCGGTTTTGGTTGTAGTATTGGGACAAGCTAAACAGGCACTTAAAGTCGTAGCCGCGCCAGTGCAAAAGCATCGTGGCGAACATTCGCGCCGTGCGCCCGTTACCATCTACAAAAGGATGAATCCACACCAACCGATGATGAACGATGGCCGCAATGACGACTGAATGAACCCAGAAATCGGGCGAACCCTTTTCCCGTTCACGTTGATGCAGAACGTGAACGGAACGATTAATCCAATCGAACAGCGCCCGCAGATGCTCTTCGACCTCACTCCAGTGCGGCGGTTGGTAACGAATCACCGTTTCGCCGTCTATGATGTCGCCAACGCCTACAGATTCACGCCGTAGTTGCCCCAAACTGCGCGACCCGCCACGAACTCCTTCCATCAAGATGCCTTGCAAGTTGAGCAAGTCGCCAATTGACACCCGATGTTCTTTGTCACCCGCTAAAGAGGAAATGGCATCGAAGGCACGGAGATAATTCAGGAACTCGCGCTCATTGTTGGACAACTCGCTGGAAGGACTATTGGAAGTTGCCAAATCGAAGGCCGTTTCGAGACTGATGGTGTTCCCCTCGATTTGCAAACTCGACACGGCTTCGGGCACGAGCGCCGTGTTGTGCAAATCGGCCAACCACTGCGGTTTGAGCCGCACAGCCTTAACGAATCCAGCCGCCTGATCAATGACGAGCAATTGACGCAAAATGAGGGGCGTCAAACGGTAGGTAGGCGTGAAGGTTGTAGACATGATCGACCTTAAACATCACCGACAACATCCCAGATTAACTTCTTGATTTCCTCCGGTGATGCTTTTCCCTCTAACCATACACGAAGTTCGCGGACGGCTTCTTTTTCCTGAAGCTCGATCTCCAATTTTTCATGGGATGAAAGTTCTGGTTCCCACGGAGAGCGCACTGCGGAGAAATCCAAACGAGCTAACTCACCGACCTGATCTGTTTTATCGGTATCGTAGGTGTATTCTGAGGGCCAGCACCGAGGGACAAAATGACGATGAAGCACGTCATTCCAAAGATCGAAATATATTAAGCCGGTCATATCTTGAGAATCATACTTAATTTCATCGTAACATTCGGTGAAGACGATAAAACGAAGACGGCTTTCTCCACTTAAAAGGTCTTCATTCAAATGTGGCTTGCATCGCCGGTGAGAGGGACTCCAAGTCCATTTGGGTAGAATAGCACCACTCAAGCCTGTGTTCAGACTAATATTATCCATGCCTGCCCGCACAAAAGCGTCCCATCCATTCATTGGTGCTACGCAGGTGAAGAGCCACTCGAAGTTCCTCAGACATGGTGTGTCGTATATAGCGATGAGCCGAGCTGCTAATTCCATGATGCGTCGCAACTCCGCGAAATCTTCTTCATAGCCCGTTGCGTAGCGTCGCCGCGCGTCTCCTTCAAGGCGCACACATTCCCAAGCATAACGCACGGCGCCGTCTGGCTTCGCCCACTCAGAGAGTAGTTTCTGGTGCAAAGATTGCACATCGGTTGAAGCCATAGCTACAGAGGTAGTGGTCTAACGCGAGGTGACAAGGGCACCGGCATCGGTTATGGATTGGAAGGGTGCGTTAGCCCCGCTGGAGCAAAGTAGCAGCGGGGCTGACGCACCCTTCCAATCAACATCACCTCGAATTAGACCACTACCGCTACAGAGTCGTCAGCCTCTCTCTCTGCTAAATACCAAGGAGAATTGAAGAAGTATTTCTCTATCATGCTCTCTTTGCACCAGAAACACTCCCGACGGTTCCTCTCTGGAGAAATTCCTCGTCATGCTCGACATAACGCCAGTAATTACCAAAATAGCGTGGCTTGATCTTAGTCAGCACCATGTGAGTCTCGCCTGGAAGTTCGGGCAAGTCAAATATGTGCAAGACGTCTAACAACCAAAAGCTATTCTGCACAACATCTTCTAAAGTCTCTCTAACCATCTCTTTGTCCCTACTGAAGCAGAACACTGATACAGCAGCCGGAGAGCAAACTTCGGTCGTCAAGCGTGAAGGTTGCTCCAAAAACCAAGGCTGCAACGAGGGAAAGCAGTCATTTCTGGGAACATCCGCTTCGGGAATGACTACACCAAATTTGGGGGCGTCCGGCAGACTGCACAGAGGCACGGCGAGCGTCGTCCCCGGCCAAACAACGAACCGCACCTCAGCCATGCGTTTTTCGAATTCGCCTCTTTCTGATTCCATGTTCCACTGCTCTGGCTCGAATTCAACCTCAATCTGAAGTCGAACATCTTCTAAACCGGGAAAAGGAGAAAACATAGTTCGTAAATTTATCGTATTCGTGCCAACAATGCCAAGAGCCGCGACTTCATCGTCGCGGCTCTTTTGTTTAGCTTTCCAAACCCTTGCCGTAGCCTTCGAGAAACTCTCGCCATTCGGGACGGCGGACGGCGCTCACGAAGCGGGGGAAGGAGATGTAAGGGACATAGCGCGGTTTGCGCGGCGGGTGAGGCAAGCGCAACCCGCATTCACTCGGCGTGCGGTTGCCCTTTTTGTTGTTGCACTTGAGGCACGAACACACCACGTTTTCCCAACTCGTTTCGCCGCCGCGACAGCGCGGGAAGACGTGATCGAGCGTCAGGCTTTCGCGCGAGCCACAGTAAACGCAGATGTAGCCGTCGCGCGCCAACACGCTTTTGCGCGAGATTTTCAGTTCCGGCGTCGGACGGCGAACGCCTGAATGAAGGCGCAAAACCGATGGAACGAGATGCTCGTCTTCGGCGCTTCTCATCGTTTGGTCGCTGAAGCGCAACACTTCGGCTTTGTCGAGGAGGAG
>JAABUM010000530.1_pt1 | contig 65505 bp, 122 predicted proteins | sample 5559161 | NCBI WGS metagenome assembly JAABUM01 (sample SAMN10711868, study PRJNA513369) | rock metagenome | isolation source: Antarctica rocks | place: Antarctica: Victoria Land, Siegfried Peak nord
CGAAGTGTCAGACTTGTCTGTCAGCAACTAGGGGATTGGGAATCCTGTCGCTTTATTCACGCCTGACGCCCTTCTAGGCGCAGACGGCGTCAAACTTTCAACTTTCAGGGAACGTCTTGAGTGTCATCCTCGAGCAACCTGCCTTCGACCTGGCCTTGCGAGAGGGGCCAGCATGTCGAAGGGTGGCCGAAGCGGCCGGATCAGCGCAGCGCTGGCCCTGCTGCTGCTGTTTGCCTCGATAGCAGCGCCAGCACGCAGCCAGGACAGCGCCACATCGGCAGACGAGGACGAATACGCTGATGAAGAAAAGGCCTTTCTCATTGTGCGCAAGTCCACGCTGCAGCCAGAAGTAGTCGTCGGCAGCAATCTGACAGTGGTGATCGACATCCACAATGCCGGCTCGAGGTGAGCACAGCACTGAGCTTCACAGGCGTGACGCAGCCGATCCCGACACTCAGCAAACGGTGCTGCGGGCAGGCAGCAGACGTGAGTCGCTCGATTGACACTGTGCGCATATTTGCACTGCGCTGGCGGTGCATGGCCCACTTTCGAGGCTCATTCGTGGTGTCACCTCCCACCGTGCCATACCAGGCAAATCATGCGCAGCACTTTGATCAGAGGCCGTCCCACAAATCAACACAGCCTCCATTGCCATTTACGTGCTGCGGCCTACATAACAATGCATCAGCATGCTGCTGCCTGCAGCTCGGCATACAGCGTGGACCTGCAGGACATTCTGCCGCCGGCGGGCTCGTTCGCGCTGCTCAGCGGCGCGCCCAGCGCCAAGTTTGACAGGATCGCGGTCGGCGGCACGGAGCGGCACTCATACTCAGTGACGCCCAAGGTACGAGCTGACTGGACCTACCTCTGTAGGCTGCAATCTGTCTTCATACTCTGCCCATAGCACGGGAAGCTTGCCAGAGATAGCCATGTGCTATACGTCTCATGTGTGGAGTTGCCAGAAGTCGCTTATCCCGGCTGTGCTGCTCGCAGGTTGCTGGCGTCCACAAGAGCGTGCCCGCGACTGTCACGTACAAGCCGGACTCGCCGTCCAGCACAGAGCAGCAGGTGGGCTGAGGAACGGGCTTGGAGAGACACAGCGTACCGCCCAGACCGTCGGCAACAGCTGCCGAGCCAATCTGATTAAGCATTGGAACCTGACATCGAGTCCTTTTGCCCCTGTGTCTGGCAGCCATTTCTGATGTATATCGTGGCTGTGTGTGGCAGGTGGTGTACTCGACAGACTGCAGCTTCACGGTGCTGTCGCTTACCCAGAACTACACCCGCTTCTTCCTGAAGCTGGTGCGCCGCCACCTCTATAAGCCCATGTCCAAGGCATTCACGCATGTGTACACAGCTGTGGGTGGCGCAGCCAGGCCACCAGGCCGGTGGCAGGGGTCTGTTGGAAGTAGAAGCACCAGCACCGTCCAACTCTCAGCGCACAAACCCCTTCCCGTCTCGGCATCTCTCTGACTTACCTGCAAGAAAGCTGTGCGTCCGCCAACCTGGAACTGGCCCTTGGTGCGACCGCAGGGCCGGTTCATGACGCTGGGCCTGTTCACGTCGGTGGGCCACTGGGCGCGCTTTGCGGCGCTGGCGGGCTCCGTGGCCGCGGTGGCGGTTGCCTCCTGGGCGTACACCACCGCGACGGAGGGCAAGAAGCGGCGGCGCTACCAGCGCGCCCTGGAGGACGTCGCCAAGATGAAGTGATCGGGCCACAGTGGTCACGACGTTCCGTGTTTTGGCGCGGCTGGCGTGAGAGTGGCGGCGGGCCGCGGCGGCGCCCGGGCTTCTAGGAAGCTCTGGGCTGTCATGCAAGGGCAATGCGCCGGCCGCTGGGTTTGGCGTGCAGCGGTGGAGGGCATGGTGTACGGTGTGCTGCACAGGGCTGCCCTTCCATTGACAGCCGGAACGGCGCAACTAGCACGGCGTGCTCAACAAGCTGCGGTCTCTAGTTGCAGCTTGACGCCGCCTGATGCCGAGCCGTGCTCTCATGTTTGCCGCGATCTTTGGATTTCGTTGGCAGCAGCGCAACGGTTTTGGGACTGTGCCGCTGATGACACTTTTTCAGATGCTTTTGGGCCTCAAATAAGGGACATAAGTTGTCTCATAGCTTCAATCAAGGTAAACCTGACCAGGAAATCTAGCAATCCAGATGCGGTGTCGCATCTGGCGTCAATCTGTCCCATGCCGTGGGATTGGCTGCGACCGTTGCCTCTGCGGCCATCTGCAGCTGCGGAGGCCGCGTGCACACGGATCCACTGCGGCTCTTGCGCTACAGGGGTGCACACACAAAGATATTAACCAATTGCAGTGCCATCACACGTCGTATCAATTGAAGAACACCGCTGCACATCCTGCAGCTGTGTCTCCAGTCACAAACACACATTAGACCTCACAGGTCATCAGCCCGGATGCGCACCATGCCGACCGCCGAAAGCGCAGCCATCAGCTGCCACTCCATGTCCTGCTTCCTCTCCATGAGCTGCTTGTTGACGGCGACCTGCTCTTCCGCATCCGAGCGGCTGCGGCGGGCCCGCGCTGCAGCTGCCGCTGCATCCATGGCGGCGCTCGCCGCCTGCTCTGACAGCTGCCGCTGCTTCTGCACTGTGTCGGCCAGCTCCTCCTGCATGACATACTAGTATAGAGTGAAACTTGAAGGCCCAAGCATTTGAGAAATATGCTGTCGGCCACCTCCAAACCCTGCTGGCCTGCTGCAACTTTTGTGCCGCCGCATTAGCCATGCTAGCCCACCTGGGCAGCTTCGCACTGCTGCTTCATCTCTGCCAGCCTCATGTCGCATGCCCGGAGCTGCGCCGTCAGCTCTATAATGCGTTCCCGATCCTGCTCCCTGTCCCTGTGCCACGCCTGGACCTCCAGATGTTGCCTGCATTGCGCAGGGAAGCAATAGCGTTACGCCACGCTGTTCGCTCCTGACCACCACTCACTGCCTGCTGATGGTGCTGACAAAAAGCCGCCAACTCATTCCTGGGTACCTGGCGAGATTCTGGGGAGCTCATGTCTGGCACCTAGCAAGATGCTGAAGTGCAGCCCCATTCGAGGTCAGTGCACCTGGCTATGTCCTCCCTGACGACCTCCACTTGGTGCTGAGCGTCCGCTTCCCGCCGCAGCGCCGCTTGCATCGCCTCCTGAGCCTCCCCCGCCGCCGCCTGCGCCGCCGCCATCTGCGCGGCGTGCTGGCTGCGTGCCTCACGTAGCGCCGCCTCTGCGTCCGCAGCGCGCCGCAGTGTATCCCCCACTCGATGCTCCACATCATCCCTCACCTGTACGGCCAACAGAACGCGGATATGTCGGGGACAAGCTGGAGCATATTTCTTTACCTCCACCTGCGGGCGTTTGTGAACTTGCATCTGCAAAGACACGCACATCATGCCACCACCCAAAGGCACACATGCCTGGGTGAGCCAGGGGTCTCGGCCCTCCAGCGCCGCCACACGGAGCTGATCAGCCTCGGCGCTGGCCGCGGCCGCACGCGCCTCTGCCGATTTCGCTCTCAGCAGGAACAGCAGGTTGTCCGCTGTGACGCTCGCCACCGCATCCTGCAGCATGTGAGTTGCATTGTGTTGCATTCGTGCTCTTTGCATCAACTTGCAGGCGGCAGCAGCCATCCCCTTGTTGCTGGCAGAAGCACTCTACCTGATGCCGCTGCACTGCTGCCTGCGCGGATTCTACAGCAACCCGGTACTCCGCAGCGGATGCCTGTGCCTCCTGCGAGGTGCAGGCAAATGGCATGAGAATCGATGTCAAGCCTGTCAAGTTCCTTCAACGCAATGGTCCAGCGCAGATTCCTTGCCCAGATCATAAGTTGTCACACCTGGTGCTGGGCCGCAGTCTGGCGTGCGGTGTCCCTGGCCCAGTGCAATTCTCCAACGGCATTGGCCAGTGAGGTGGTGGCACCGTCCCTCTCTGTACGTGTCGCGGTGAGCTCATATTTGAGCGCCTCAATCTCTGCAGCAAACTGCCTCTGTGCTGCCTCAGACTCATCAACCTGCGCGAGCTTTATAGTGTCTGTCATCTCACTTCATTGGGTACCAACGCCGTTAGGGTCTTTTCCATACTGTCAATCAGAGATGCTGTCACGAAGTACCTGTCGACGCAGCGCCGGCACTGGGGCACCACATGATACACCGCCAGCATCAGCGCGCAACGACTGCATGAGCGCCACTGCATTCTGCGAGTGCAGACCGTCCGGCTCATAATGAAATATACAGTCGAGATTCAACGCGTGATATCAGCTGCAATGACAGCGTGGGCTCTTTGGACCTCGCCTGTTGCTCAGCGGCCTGCGCGCGCCGGCATTCATCCTGGTCATATGTTGCGTAGGCGATCGCGGTCTGCTGATCATGCGCGGACGTCGCAGCCGGCTCTAGCCTCCGCTTGAGCACCTCGATGTGACCTCTGCTCGCCTCGAGGTCCCCCAGCAGCTTGGTGTGCTGCCGCACTTTCGCAAGGCTCTTCCCAGTCTGCGGCCATGAGACGCGCATCTGAGGCATCACAACTGCACAAATGCAGCTTTGCATCCATGCGACATCAACTCAGTGTACATTGCTACCTGCGCCTCTGCTGCAAACTCGCGAGCCAGGTCCAACACTGCTGCCAATGCCTGCAGCTCGTCACCAGCCTTTTCCGGCTCTTTGCTGCGCCTCCGGCCCGGCTGAAACTGGGAGGACCTTCTCATTGTAACTTGTCAGCTGAAGGACCCTTGGGCGCAATGTGCGCAGTGCACTAGCAGTCAAGGGTGTGGACAACCTCGCTCAGTAGAGCAGTGTCCAACGCTGCGTTGTGCTTGCCTGAACCACCTGTCGACTCAATCACAAGTTAAAGATGCCAATCCGATCTTCGTCATCACTGCCTGGCACCTACGAGGCACAGCGGTGTTGGGGACGAAATCTCTACTCGGAACGTCCAAGGGTCAGTTTGCGCGGGAGACAAGGCCTGTCGTGCAAGTCGTTCAGACGCCCCAGCACTTGGCATCCGAACTGCCAACACAGCTAGGTCAGAACATGACGCTAACTAGGGAGCTAGAACCGAGAACGGATGAGCATGGTCGACAGAGTGCCGCGCCGGAATGCCCGCCGAGATGCATTGTAAACCAATCAACGTCGCCTCTCTGACACCGCCAGAGAGACCAAATCAGCAGCACCTGATATGTACCGTGCAACCTATCAACACGTCTTGCTGATAGCATCAATTGCTGCCTCTCATCCAGTGCTTCCCCCTTCAGGGCCTCCGCCCCCACAGTCTTCAGGGCGCGCCCGCATTGTCGGCGAAGAAGGACAGGCGGTTGAGCGCCGCGTACAGCGGGCCCAGCCCCTCGGACGGCTCCACCTTTCCGGACAGCACGTCCTCGCGCCTGACGCCCTGGCCGTACAGCTGCTGCAGCTCCTCGTCCTTGATGACCGAGATGCCCGCCCCTGCGTACAAATTTGAACAGTTTCTACACTTTGTTATAGAACTATATTACTATTTTAACTGTTTAAAATCCTGGTAACATGCACGCATAGTGATTGATCAGGTGGTTTCGGCGTTCGCTGCTGCTCTCCTGCTGTCACAGTGCGCACATGCAGCACTGAAGCACATTGTCTGGGTTCAGGAGCCTTCATCCGAGCCCAGGCTGGTGCAGTCAGTCTCAAAAGCAGGCCTGCAGCGCATTGCTGGTGCAGGACCCTTCCGTGAGGCAGTGCGTGTGAAAAGCAAGGCCCGGAGAAGGTGCCGCTTGGAGAGAGCAGCATGCCATGATGGGCAAGGTTTAGTCACGATGGAAATCGACACTGCAACAAGCCACGGCCGCTCACGCACCGTTCCAAGAGGCGTCCAGCATGGCGCCCTTGGACACGGAGTAGGAGAAACGCTTCCAGGAGTTTCCAGGGTGGCGCACGTCCAGCGCTGTCTCACTGGCGTCCGCTGAGTACTTGCCCGCGCTGAAGTTTAGGTGGCTGTCGAGGCTGACCTGTTGCAAAAGAGAATGGTAGAGTTTGACTCATGTACGGTCACGAAGCAGGGTACAGTGTGCTGCGGCTGTGCCGAGACCTGCTGAGTGAGGTCGCAGAAGTACATCTAGGGCACGAAAATTTCTGTCACGTAGTTCCTGCAGACGCCTGAAGGGCAATGGCAAGGTGAAATGCCAAGCCTTGCCTGTGTCTTGAGGAACTCCTGCACCGCTTCCCCCGAATCCAGAATGACGAGTGTGTCGACCTGCAACATGAAAGAATAGCATCACAGATGAACAGCAGCAAGTGGACCCTTTCCGCACATCCCGATGTGCGATTGGTCCAGAGGCAATCAGCCGAATCTTGAGCAGAGGTGTCGACAGTCTGACGCCGTGCAGCGCTTGCCTCACTGTATCCGATTGTGAAGCCCAGGCCGCCGGTTGTGACGGAGAACGGCAGCGGAGCACTCCAGCCCGGCTTCTCGTTGACCTTGGCCAGCACGAATCCGGTGCCGTACGACACCTGGAGCAACAAGGTTTCTCTCAGCAAGTTTGCGACATCTGACACCCTTTAGGAAGCCATGCGGCATGGCAGGCATGTGGCATGTGCAGCCAAGGGCCCCGCCAAAACGCACCGACAATCCAATGCCGGCCTTGCGCGAGAAGAGGAATGCCACCCCTGTTACAAGCAGAAGCACGAGGTGCTTAGTATACATGCAGCAAATCGCTGGCGGTGTCACTGGCCAGCAACATCAGGTGCCGCAGGATCCGAACTGTCGGACGGTGCCACAGGCGACCTACCTGCGGCCGCAGAAATTTCGTTGCCATTCAAAGCGAGCGTGCTGACCAGGTTGTGAGATCCCTCCTTGCCGCTTTCGCTCGAAGCTTTGGGGTTCGTCAGCTCCTCGAGAGTTACCACGGCCTTGGCGGCCTCTGCGGCAACGTCCAGCATTGTGCTTGAGCACGAGAAGCCACCCCTCACAGCGCCTGCAAAATCGACTGATCAGAAACAGTCATAAATGGCCGCCCATCATGGCGCTATAACGCCTGTTGGCGGGCAAAACGCTACCGCTATGCGTTCGAGCAGAGAACCAACGGATGGGCAAGCGGTTCCTGACGCGATCAAGGCGCAGGCATGATGTAAAAGCAACAACCAGGCATAGCTGCTGCAGCCAAATATTTCACCTGTGTGACTGTGACCCCTGCCACAAAGATCGCTGGTGTGATTCTGATGTATGCCAACGAAGCGATTGCCAGCGCCACGGCTTGTCGAAGTGAGACTACGAAGGAAGCTTTAAAATAATGAGGTAAGGTTGCTGAGGGAAGCCGATCGAGATTGGGGAGGGTTGTGGGACTTGCACCTCTTGCAAAGGCGTGTTACGAGACTGGGCATGATGATGACTTTTATGGCAGCCGGCGCACAGCCAACACATTTCAGGCGGCTCGAAGTCGCCAGATGCGCCGATGGAAGGCGATGGAAGCAGGGCAACGGAATCCTCTCTTTTGTACCGTCAGCCAGCACAGCGGCAGAACTGCGCATTGATGCAGTGTCACACAGTGTGGCGGCGTGATGCGGTGCCGGCGGCGCAGCGCCTACCTACTGCTGGATCAACTGGGCACACTTTCACCTGGAAGGTTCTTTCAAATACCTGACATCTGATCACAGGTTGATGATATCAAGAAATCAGCTAGACCTGAGATTTCAGCTAAAATCCGCTGAAAAAAGCACAAGGCAAGCCAGGCGCCGCGGAATGGCTGAACGGCAAACGACCACAGCAGCGATAAGCATCAAGGAGACACGCACTTCGTGAGTACCAAAGGTTTGGCATTGCTACAAGCTTCAACTGCAAAGGGAGATCAAATTCGTTGTCGAGCATCTAACCTGAAGCGTGCTGGCGGCGCCTACAGACGCATCGTCCGCCGCTGAATGGCCGATCGCAGTATTTCAACAACAGCACGTTGCTCCAGACGGCACGAGCGCCCTCGTGCGGTTCACAAGCTTCAAGGAGCGACTATGGGATGGCCATGTGGGTGCCGGGCAGCGCCAGAACGTCGATGTTGCCCTGGTCCGACAGCGTCACATCGCGCAGCTGCAGCATGCCGTAATATTTCTCGTCGAAAACGACCTGCAATTGTCAAGCACCTAATCAACCATGATGAGCTTTGTTGCCGCGGTAACTGTCCTGTGCGGGAGCAAGTCTTAACACTTTCCTGGTCTGCCGTGGGCATGGCTGCACATGCACATGCAGCGGCAAGGCTGGAGAGGGTTTCATTATGGCAGCAGAGTGATGGCGTGTGACGCAGCGGACCTGGAAGAAGACCTGCACCAGAGGACAAACGCCATTTCAATGCACTGTCGCAGAGACGGGAGCATGGAGTACAACAGGCAGGAAGTGCATGCGGCAGAGTAGATGCCAGTCAGACTGCAACAGGAATACATGTTTGAAATGACTTACGTGGCCAGAGTTGTACAGAGGAATGACGATCTCGTCCCACTGGGGAGCAGACGTGCCGTCCTTGACTACCTGCATACCGCAATTGGTGCACATTTCGCAGCTGAATGACGATCACGCACATGCGCCAATGCCGATGCTACACCAGCAGAGATGACTCAATGTACCTTGCCCGGCGACGTGCACTTCACACAGCTGTCACGCCGACGCTCGTGCCGCTCAGAGTGCACAATGCGCCAGGCATGCTGGGTGCCTCTTGAACATCGCTTTGAGCGGGGCGGCACGCACCTCGGCAAAGTAGTACAAACCGCCGCCGTAGTGGTGGATCAGATTGTAGGCCTCGAGCAAGTAGCGCTGGTAGCAGACCTCGCCAAGGCTGCCAGGGCGGTACTGGAGCAGGTTGATGCCGCTCATCTGCAGATGTGCAGAGTACCCCACCCATGCTCTTCTCTGCCGGTGCATGCGTCAGGTCGCAAGCAGCAGAGAATGGATGCAGCAACTGGGATCAGATGCCGCATGGTAGTGCACGTTCGGTAGCACCATGGGAGTCGGCGGCCCTAAACATTTGCCCTTGCAGTGATAAACACCCACCGGCTTTGCCAGCGGCACTGGGAGCTTGTCGTTCGTTGGGTCGTCCTGCGCCATCTTGTACCAGGCATGGAAGTTGCCAAACATGGCGTCCACCTCCGGCTTAACGGCGGCCTTGGCCTGCGGCAAGCATGATGCATCTGTTACTATAGTTGATGGCAGGAGCTCGCTGCTCAGGTATTGCCCAAAGACAAATGCCTCCCGGCCAGAGTGTACACTGCAGTGCGACAGCGGCGCAGGACGGCATACATCACGGCACAGGAACCTACCTCGTCGAGCGCGGCGCTGTCGGGGCATGTCGCGGCGATTTCCGGCGACGGCAGCGGCTTGGGGCGGACCTCCGCCTTGTAGGTGTCCAGCGCGACGCCGGCGCCGACGTCGGACGGCCGCACCCTGGATCCCACGGGGAAGCGGATCACCAGCGTCATGTCCCAGGCCTGCGGCAGACACAGCGTCACACCTGAGCATTCCGACGGGAGGCACATGACAACTTTGGCTTGGCCAGTCACTCGGGCAGCACCAGTGTGCATGAAGCAACTGCTGAGGGAGCAGGTATGAGGGACGAAACATCGACGGCGCGGCGGCAGCGGCACCTTCTTGAGGTCGGGGCCTGCCACGGTCGTCGCCGGGAAGTTGCGCTTGCCGACATTCGCGGCGTACAGCACCTCCAGGGGCGTGCCTGCGTCATTGCAGCAGGCAGGACTCAGACTAATGCAGGCTGCAGTCTACAATTTGATGCACGAGGGGACCAACAGAAAGCGGCCATGCTGTGTAAAGCGACAAAGTTGTACACAAGCCACTCACCCGAGGAGGGCGGCTGCTTGCTGAGCAGGTAGGCGAGCAAGGTTGTTGTGTCGGGCATCGGCGGGCAGGCTGCCGGCAGGCTGAAAGTGTAGAAAAACTCAGACACGGCGGTCGCAGGCGTAGGAGCGGGCGGCGCGGCTGCCGGAGTGGGCGTCGGCTGCAGTTGGGGCGCTCTAAGTCAAATTTCAACCCCATGCTTACACGACGTCTACTCTGCATAAGTCCAACTAATTCGCATCAGAGCTGCTAGCTGGTCAGTGAGCATCCAAATGAAACCTCAAAGAAGGCAACGGAAATCTAAGTGGCGCAGCGGTTACACTGCAAGCTCAATCCTGGCGGTCTCTGCTGCGCTAGGGAAGGCTACGAGTGCTCGACAATGGCTCGGCACCACCGTTGCCGATGTGTTGCTGCTGGTCCGACAACGCTGAATGCAATTCACGAATTATGCCGACTGTCTCTACGGCGAGTCAACTGACTGGACGCGGTGAGCTGCAGCAGCCTAGAGCAGGGGCGCACAGCGCCAGGTCACTGGGTAGCCACCTTGGGGGCGGCCTTGCAGGCGGCCTCGCCGCCAACGCCGCGGCCCCACTCCTGGGAGCAAGACAGGTAGGAACCAGATCAAGGAAGGAAGGAGTTGTATCATGCCCAGACAGGCCTACTGGCCGGTCTGCGCAGGCCTGTGGAGAGGGGCTTCGGTGACAGCGACAGCTATCAACAACAAAACTAAAGATGCACACAAGAACTGGAGCGGGTTGCGGCGGTGCCAAGTAGCTCCCACGAGAATCATTTCACGACAACGCATGGTTCGGCGCAGGGTCAAGCGCGCAAATATGCAGCTGTGGGGGCCCGCGCTCACCTGGAGGAACGGCACCCTGTTCTGCGTGAAATCCTGGAACACAGTGTTGTAGTATGCCTGGGTCAGCGATGGGTCCTTCGCCACGATCGTTGCGGAGTACTGGAACAGCGTCTTTGAGGGGTCGGCCGCGGACGGCGTGATGCTCAAGTCGCCGCGGTAGACCTGGCCGATGGTGTCGAGGAAGCCGCCTGCGGATATCAGGCGCACAGCCATCTCCAGCAGCGTAACAGGAGCGTTTGTGGGGGTCAGTGTGATGTGCCGCATGATGTAACGCCAGGGTAGTGGAGCTGCAAGTCCAGTCGCACTCTTGTAGAGCAGAGCCATATGCGCTGCGGGGTGACAAACGGTGCAGCAATGCAGGGTGAGAGTGTTCTTACTGATGCTGCAATCGATTCGGGTTTGTGAGGTTGCTCACCGCCGAGCATGTAGTAGATGAGGCGGTGGCCGCCGGCGGGCTGCTCGGGCTCCAGCAGCGGGGCGGTCTGACGGATCACGGGCACATCGGTGGTTTTGAAGTGCAGGATGCGCAGCGTTGGCGTCACTGGCGTCACGCCCTGCACAGGAAACAGCCGGGCCAATTGAAGCAACAGGATGTCTATCTGCCAGATGCATGTAGGGATTCTAGCTCCCCAAAATTCCTCAGCTTCCTGTGTGAGAGATGCAAATCCTGCTGTAGCTGCTGCACCTGAGAGTGCTGGACCCAGGAGTAGTCGGTGGACCAGGCGTTGATGTGGGCCCACAGGCAGTCCACCGGCGCATCGATGATGGTGGAGAAGGGGATGGTGACGGGCTGCGCCTCCTTCTCCGCCTCTGAGCACGGCACCATGGCCTGCCGGACGGTGAATACAGCTGGTTGACTGATGTGCAAACGCGAACAGCATTGCACTGGCGGCAGGGGCGCAGCAGGCGCAACTCGGAGGCGCCATGCACAACTGCTGCTGGTCCACACAGGTGATCGTGCTCATAGATGTGATCACTGATAGGCCGAGGCATGCCGCGCTGCGCTGCCACTGCATGGCAGGGAGAGACTGGGAAAGGAGGGAAAATTGGCTGCTGCGGACCTGGAATGGCCCCTCCAGGACCTGGTTGGCCACAACATTGCGGAAGGCTGCTGCGGATAAAGAAGAACTCTGAAAGGTATCACCTGGAATGGACCCTCCAGGACCTGATTGGCCACGAGGTCCTTGAAGGCCTCGGAGAAGAACACGCGCTTCACCGTCGGCGACATGTAGATGTGCTTGTACAGGGAGCGGATGCTGGACCAGGACTCGAAGAACTTGACAGTCAGGCCATCAGGGCCGCCGAATGCCTCCTCATAGTACAGATTGCCGTCTTCCTGGCGGATCGGGCCTGCGCAAAAAGGTATCAAATGCTGATGGAGGCGAAACTCTGCCAAAGCGGCATGCGGCAGATCCTGCTCCTCATGCTTTAAGGGGTTGGCGGCGGCGCCACACAGATGAGGTTGGACGTCCACAGGGGTGAGCGCTTGCAGGGCAGGGTGCAGCTGCACGGCAGTGACTGAGCGAATGCTTCATGGCATCCCTCTAGGAAAGGGCAGCTGCGGCGCGCCTGGCATGGTGGCGATCACCTGGCATGGTGGCGATCATGTTTCGCAGCGCAACGCCCTGCCCCGATTTGGCGATGACGGTGGTGGTTCCCGTCAGCTTGGTGTTGGACGCGCACAGCGACTCGTTACTGGCTGCAGCATGGCAAAGAGAAAAGCTCAGACAGCTTCGAATGTGCACATCGGAACGGATCCCTAAAAATGAGTGATCAACTACCAGGGTGCCTACTGTCAGGCGCATGCTGCCGCCAACGCAGCTGCGGCATGGGGTCAGGAGTGCGCCCAGCGCACCTGATGCAGTGGCGAATGCGCTGCCCGGAGCAGGGACGAATGTCTGGGGAACCTTGCCGCTGATGGGCAGGCCGCTGCTGGTGCCGGTGAATGCGCTCAGGCCAGGCGTGGCGGGGAGGGCGTGGTCCATCACAGCCCCAGGCGGCACCTGCATTGGAAGGCCAACCAGAGCTCTGAAAGCTCTGAACACTGAAACTGGATGCCATCGTGGAATGTGGATGATTGACTGCCTGCACGTAGTTCAGTTGTCTCGAAGTGAAGGTCGATGCAGGGAAAGGCCGCAGCATGCGGGGGGAAGAGGGGAAATGGGTCTACATTCAATGCCACACCTTCATGTCACTAGGAGCGCAGACGGGGATGAGCTTTGCGGGGCCGATGATGGTCACGAAGGCGCACGCGAAGGCGAGGGCGACGAGCTTGGCGACGTTCCTGATTGGCAGCGCGTGGTTTTGCGCCTTGCGGCCATCGGCGGTGGAGGTGGAGGACACCAGGTCGAGGTCCTGGGATTCGTCAAAGCGATCCACCATGCGAGAGTAGAACCAAAAGGTGATGGGCGTGGTGAAGCTGATGAGCAGGCAGCCTGCGCGCAGCACATCAGCACATCAACATCTTTGTGTTCAGGCAAGAATTGGCACTGCATGGCAGCAGTGCCTGAAGAAGCAGGTTGAGATCTGCTGCAGGCAGAAAGCATCACAGAGCATGCAGCAGAAAACAGCAGGAGATGCCGCCATCACCAGCGCGCTGCGCGTGCAACCCGATTGCGCACGTGATGCAGCAAAAGCTGTGGCATTAGTAGGATCTATGAACGACAGGTCATGTGCAGCACCTGGAATGGATGGCACGGGGACCAGGCCGATCAGGAGCGAGACGAGAGGCAGGATCTCCATCATGTGCCCGACCTGTCATGTGGACATGGCTGCGTCATTGGCCTGCATGCTTTTCATGCGTCGATCGATGGCATTGCGCCATTCCTTGACTGCCCTGCTGTAGCAGGCAGCGTGCGCAACACAGGCAGCATGCAAAACAGTGCTGCACAGCACTGTGCATGCCTCGAAATGTGCAAATAGCAGTGCGAGCCCTCACCGCTGCGATGAGGCCGAAGAGGACGTACTTCTTCTTGACCGGGTCGGACAGGTGGTAAAGGCGGCCCCACACGAACACCAGCAGCCAATCGCAAAGGAGGCCAACAAGCTGTTCACCCAGGCCGCCCTCGAACAGCGTGGGGGCGAACAGGATCCACTGGGACACCAGTAGGATCCACAGCTGGGAGCGCCAACAGTGGCGGTCCGCCTCCTCTGCCTGCTCCACGACTCCACGGCATTTAGGAGTGTGTAACGATGCTGGTGCTGCTGAGCATGCATCAAGTGTGAGGCAGCACAGCCCACATACATTCGGACACTGCAGGAAGATCAGCAGGCTTGGCGCACCTGGAAGACGGCGAAGCCGATCACGCCCCACTCTGCAAGATAGTGATGCCGCCGCGTCAGCGCCCCAGACCTGGTGTGACTCAAGCGCAGCATACATGATATGTGGAAGCGCCACATGTGGAAACATGCAAGAGTTTGGCTGCAAGCCGCTCTTGCCTGCGAGGTTGTGGAGCGCCGCCCACACCAGCGCGAAGCGGCTGACGTCCCAGAGGAAGCGGGTGAGCTGCACCCGGACACGAGCCCGGTCAGCATGATGCGGACTTACTTGCAGCAATGTTAAGAGTGGTGCAAGGTGTCCCGAAGGCAAGAACGAGCACAAGCACGGGGTCTGGTCCAAGTGTTCACCTCGACGAAGCCAGTGATGGTGATGTAGGCGGTGATCAGATTCCGCAGCAGCGACGGCCTGCCGGTGGCGACGCGGCCGGCACGGTTGGTGAGAATGGCTGCATTGACGATGACGAAGCAGTCATCCTTGTGTTCTTCACATGTTCCCGAACACAGATGCAGCAATTCAAGAAGCACATCGGCTGCACAGGGGGTGTGCACTCACCCAGGTAGAACAGGATCCCAGCTGTGAACAGCGGCGCTACCCAGGGGCCCTCCTTGCCCGTCTGGGGACCGAACCAGTAGGCTGCATGGTTAGGAAACAAGGCAGGGTCGACGATCGTGAATCTGATTCGCCAGCACTGTAGTCCAAAGGTGCAAGACCCACTCAGTGATGCGCTGCAGGTGCGTCATGCCGTATTGCATGTGCCTGCCGCCGTCAGGCGATGCGGGCGTGCCGCACCCGATCCGAAGGCCCGTATGGTCTCCATTCCCAGCGTGGGAAGCCCAGACACAGGCGGCTCGCGGCACACCATGATGGCGGTGGGCGTACCTGCGGGATATGCACATGCACTGGTGCTTCGAGGACGTCCACCCCCACATTGTGGCCGAGCCGAAAGCCAGGCTGGCTTAGCCTGTTCAGCTGCACACGCGAAGCTGCCGGACTGTGCCAGCAGTGCAGCCTGTCAACATGTTACGATCCTAGCTGGAGGGACCAGTACTGGGAACCGCCAGCGCGGAAATCGGCCTGCTGACGACTTGGTTGCTGCTGGAAACAGCGTAGGTGCATCTCCATTGAGCCGACAAGGCCGTGACTTTTGGGCTCCTTCGTGGGCGTCGAAGTGTGGTAGGTTCACTCACGACAGGCTCCCATAAGGATGTCCTGGACGCGTGACAGGTTCGTCCTTGCAGGGCACCCCTCTGATCTGGTGCCGGGTTCCTTGATGACGACGATCAGCCCCAGTCAGCTGGAAATTAGGGCCAAAAAGTCGCAGTGCAGTGCTGAAAGAAGCTACAGAGGAGGGCGAAATTTTAGCTGAATTGCCAGACTGTTCCCCAGGAAGCAAGCTGCTTGTGAGCTGTGTCGTTTCTATGAATGTACTAAAACTCTGTTCGGTTCAGCGACGCGGCGTGGTGCACTTGTCCAGCTCCTGCTGCTCAGCAGCAGCCGTTCCGCCGGTCACTCAAACGAGTCAAAACTGCAGACGGAGCGCCAGAGCTCCGATCGGACAGCACTACAGCATAGCACATAGAATCAGCTTGAAGTTTGCGTCCACCCACTGGCTGTCGACCCAGCAGCGCAGCACCCACCGACGACAGCTGGACAGCTTGTCTAAAAGTCGTACCACGATGCGAGGCCGAACCGCCGGGACCATGCGACAGTAACTTTCTGCAAGCAGTTATGCTTTGTTAGGTGCCGCGGGGCGTTTGGCTTCCAGGCACGAGCTGCACCTGGCTTCCGGTCAAGGTAACAGGAGGGTGAGGTTGTAAATGTCCCGCCCCGCAGCTCAGCGCCCTTGCCCCTTTCTATGACCGCAGGATGTAACCTGCTGATCGTGCAGGACCGGCGGCGCAGGTCATCGAAAACCAATGAAATGTGCCAACACACCCACGAGACCGGATCTTATCGCAGGTGGCCCTTCTCGTGATGGAGCAGACGTGGTCTGACGTGGCAAACCGTACAGTTACTCATGAGCCGATTTGTCATACGACCATATATGCAGAGTGCTCGCGGCACGAGAGTGTTGATGCTGTGTGAATACTGCCGTGCGTGCGGTCTCACGGGTGAACTTGACCGTGCAGCGCTGCCGCCCTGCTCATGCATGTGATGCGCATGCGCTACATCCATCCAGGGTCCAGCGCGCACCCAAAATAATTGTCCTGACTGCAGATCGAAACCACTTTGGCAATTTGCACTCATGCGTCAGCGCCATCAGCTGCTGCTGAAGCTTCAGGGGTTGGTGCTGCTGCCGCTTGGCTGTCCCGCCGCCGCATCCGCGTGCGCCCGCATATATATGTGCGCAGTCAGCGACGCAACTATTGCATGTGCAACGTGTGTACGAGGTCGAGATCGAGGGGAGCTGCTGTGCCACCAGGATGAACGAGCTTGATGCTAGCGATTGTGGGACACTGCAGCGGTTGATGCTCACCCAGTGCAGCTGCTTACCCTTGGTATATGCGGCGCACGCATCTGCTGCTGATGTGCAGTCTCTTCCGTTCCAATGCAGTGGATGACGGATGCAGCGCATGAATCAACCGGTTTGTTCCACTGGATACACGAGCCTTGCCATTGTCATATTCAGTGTTCATGTCTCCATAGACAAGCTTGACAACCCTTCTTGACAACTAGATACAGGCATAACTAGGTACCCACCCTGACGCACATGCACAGTGACCGCGGCATGAACTGTCAATCAAAGTCCCCCAACGAAGCAAAGCGGAAGAATTTTGTGCAAGATAAATATTTATGAACTCGGGAAACATATAGCAGTCTGGCTCCCTCAAAGCAAAGAGGACACTTCTGATGTCAGACGCAATGCACAGATGCGCCATCAAAGCTCGCCACAGGCACGAGGCCACATTCTGTGCACACGGCTGGACCGTCCTCTGGCCACATTCTGTCAAGGAGTGTGCTAGTCAACCTGATTATGCTTTTGAAGCCTGCCGTTTCGCGATCACTGGTTTGCGTGCTGCTGTGCAGCCGCATGGCATGCGGCGCCGGCGTCGCGGCCCCAGCGCTGCAGGAACGGAATCCTGTTCGTCGTGAAGTCATCATACACTCCATTGAACAGCGTTTTCGTGAGCGAAGGGTCCTTGGCGACGATGGTGCTCGAGTATGTGAGCAGCGTTTGGCTCGGATCGTCCGCGGTCGGCACAATGGCCAGGTCGCCCTTGTAAACCTCGGCGATCGTGTCCATGAATGCACCTGCATTTGCACATAGCAAGTACGCGTCAGAAATCGAGCGCTGATGAGCGAGCTTGCAGCACATCGCTGAGCAGATGCGTGTGTGTGCTGCGAGCGCCGCGATTGTGTGCATCTTGACAGCAGAAACAAATGCAGAGCTATACGAAGACGCATGCCCTGATGTGCTGTAATGAAGCAACACATGCGGCCGGGGCTTGCGAAGTATGAGAGCAAGACAGGGAGAGCCCTCACCGCCGAGCATGTAGTAGATGAGGCGGTGGCCGCCGGCAGGCTGCTCGGGCTCCGCCAGCGGAGCTGTCTGCCGGATGACAGGCACGTCTGTCGACTTGAAGTGCAGGATGCGCAGCGTCGGCGTCACCGCGGTCAGGCCCTGCGGTGAACATATCGGCTTCCTTTCCAACACTCTGAAGGCTCCGGCGGCGGTATGCCCACGAGGGACTCAATTGTTGGAGAAGCCATGTAGCCTTGCAGCGCGTGTGCTGCCATTTTCAAGGTACCTGTGTGTCCTCCACCCAGGAGTAGTCGGTGGACCAGGCGTCGATCTTGGCCCACAGGCAGTCCACGGGCGCGTTGATGGTGGTGGAGAAGGGGATGGTGACGGGCTGCGCCTCCTTCTCCGCCTCCGAGCACGGCACCATGGCCTGCATTGAAGCATAACTCGGCTTGTCACCGAGGCGTGCGGTGCAGTTGACGATGCACTTGTGGGCGGCAGCGGCTCTGCCTGGGGCTGCAGGTTGTGGGAGCAGCTGCAGGACACAGCGGCGCAGTGGCGGTGCTGCCGTCGGCATCGCCGCTCCGCCGGCGTCGCCGCTCCGTGGCTACATTGCACAGGTTGCCATGCAGAGGGCAACAGCGCTGAAGGCTGTTGCGGATAAAGAAGAACTAAGAAAGGTAGCTCACCTGGAATGGACCCTCCAGGACCTGATCGGCCACGAGGTCCTTGAAGGCCTCGGAGAAGAACACGCGCTTCACCGTCGGTGACATGTAGATGTGCTTGTACAGCGAGCGGATGCTCGACCAAGACTCGAAGAACTTGACAGTCAGACCGTCGGCGCCGCCGTACGCCTCCTCATAGTACAAGTTGCCATACTCCTGGCGGATGGGGCCTGCACAGAGGCGCCAGGCAAATTGCCATTGTGCCATGGCCAGCTGCAGGCACCATAGTGACTTGAATGTTGCTGCATCCGTAATCATGCAGTTGTGCGCTGGGGAATCTGTCCAGGCGCTCTATAGATACCGATTCAGCGCTCTGCACTTGGAAAACTCTGCCGCACCCGGCATGGTGGCGGCCATGTTGCGCAGCGCGACGCCCTGCCCCGGCTTGGCGATGACGGTGGTGGTGCCAGTGAGCTTGGTGTTGGACCCGCACAGCGACTCATTGCTGCCTGCACAGGATGGCAAATGCAATCGATCGAATGTTGTGTCACCGGCGTCAAGTAGCAACAGCAGCCAGTTCCATGTGGCCGCCCTAAACAGCCTGCCGCCGGCAGCGAGCTGGCAATACCCAGAGCGTGGGGGAGGTGCTGCCAAGGAAACAGGCTGCTCAAGAATGGAGTGCCTGCGGTGGTCTGAGCAGCGCCGGGGGCGTATGAAGCTGCCAGCGGGACCTGGCCGCTGACGGGCAGTCCGCTGGTGGTGCCCGTGAAGGCGGGCAGGCCGGGCAGGGCGGGTGCATTCGCCGGCAGCGTGGCGCCGGGGGCTACCTGCGACAGGGTTACAGTCGTGAGACATCAGCAGCTTTGAAGGGTAGATGTAGTAAATATTGCTTCCTTGAGCTGCCTCTGTGTCATGGGGATGGTGCGGTGAACACGACATGCATTCTCCGGCAGACAGGAGCCGATGGCTGCACCGCAACTGATGGAGATGGGAGGAGACAGGACCTGACACAGAAAGGACAGCATGCTGAAACCCTGGCGGCTCACCTCCATGCCGGAGGTCGGGCAGGTGGGGATGACGGCGGCGGGGCCCAGCAGGGTGGCGCCGCTCAGGGCCAAGGACAGCACGATGAGCCTGCCGAGCTGCTGCCACGACAGGGAGAGGTCCACCACTGGGTCGTCGCCCTCTGATTTAGAGGAGACGAGGTCGGGGTCGCCAGATTCGTCAAAGCCATTTACCATGCGATTGTATAAATAAAACGTGATGGGCGTGGTGAAGCTGATCAGGAGGCAGCCTGCGGCAAAAAGATATTCAATGCCGGCTCAATGCCAGAGTCGCCGGCAAGCATCAGGCGAGATTTCTCGTCTGCAAGGTCATGGAAATCGCAGCAGGTCGGACAGGGCGGCATGGTGGCGGCGCTGACGCCTTGATGAGCTCACCTGGAATTGACGGCGTCTTGACCACGCCTATAAGCAGCGACACGAGGGGCAAAATCTCCATCATATGCCCGATCTGCGTGCACAATGCGTCACCATCAGTTGGTGTCAGCAGTGCGCATGCTGCATGTCGCTGTAAGGCAAACAGGCGGAGCACTTTCAGCTCCCTTTGAGACACATGCATCATGAAGGTATGGATCTGCGGGATGCAGTATGTTGTATCAGACCTGGGCACAGCTGCTCACCGAGGCCAGGAAGCCGAAGAAGACATACTTCTTCTTGGCGGGGGCGGACACAAAGTAAAGGCGGCCCCACACGATCACGAGCAGCCAATCGCAAAGGAGGCCAACAAGCTGTTCCCCCAGGCCTCCGTCTGTCAGCGTGGGCGCAAACAGAATCCATTGTGACACAAGCAGGACCCACAGCTGGGAGCGCCACCAGTGCGCTTCAGCCTCCGTTGCCTGCGGGCAGTGGGGAGAGCATTTCTCGCATTTGGATACTGATCGCATGTGCTGGCGTTCAGCACGCAGAAGTGCATGTCGTAATGTTACAGCGTTCAGCTGCAGAAGGCGAATGCGCAGGTCCGATGCTTTGTGTGCACACCTTGAATACGGCGAAGCCGATAACACCCCATTCTGCGAGGTAGAGGTCGCCGCATCAGCGCCTCAGTCGTGTTGTGACTCAACCGCAGCATACATGATGGTGTGTGAATGCGGCAGATGTGGCAGCATGTAAGAGCTTTGCAGCAAGCTCATCTTGCCTGCGAGGTTGTGCAGCGCCGCCCACACCAGCGCGAAGCGGCTGACGTCCCAGACGAAGCGGGTGAGCTGCGTCAACGCAAGCGGCAGCACTTGTGAGCATGGCCATCCCCGCACTGCACGATGCAGCAGGATGCAGCAAGATGGCATGGCAGTATCTGACATTGTGCCCGCGCCAGACATTGCCACGTGGTCTCTCACCTCAACGATGCCAGTGATGGCGATGTAGGCTGTGATCAAATTCCGCAGCAGCGATGCTTTACCGGCGCGGACGTTCAAAATGGCCAGGTAGAACAGGATCCCAGCTGTGAACAGCGGCGCCACCCAGGGGCCCTCCTTGCCCGTCTGGGGACCGAACCAGTAACCTGCAGCAGGCGCACAAGGTCACCGTGATCTCCCATGCTGGTGCCTGGTGCTGCACGTTTGCCCTGGACGCGAAAACGTTGTCATTGCGATGCCTATCAAGTCGGCAGTCAATCATCCCTTGTTGAAGCACGAGCGCATCTCAGCATGTAGTCATGTGACACGCCGGAAAAGGTCCAATGAAGATATGGAATGCGCACCCGATCCAAACGCTCGCACCGTTTCCATGCCTGCGATGCGGGCACCGCCCACCAGCTGCTCGCGGCACACCATGGCGGCGACGGTGGCAGCAGGCGGCGTGCCTGTGGAATAGCACACAGGTTTGCTCATGACGGCCCGTCGGGGATGCACAAGTGCGGGACGATTCCAGTCTGAGTATCGCGGCTTCAAGGTCACGCGTTCCCGCGCACTCCTGCAAGAACATAGATCAGTGCACCAAGGGTGCTGCCTGCATGTACCAGCGGTCGATCAGTCTGAGGACACACGCTGCCACGGAAAGATTTGAATCGAAGTCGATCTTGCAAAAGATTGCGCTACAGATGGAGCGAGAGCACAAGCAAGATTGTAGCGACACCCACTAGTCGTCTGAGGCATATTGCCGATCTCTCCGGAGGCTTGTACAGCGAGGTATCGTGTGCAGCTCTCATGTCTCACGCCTATGCACACGGCTTCAGACGGCGCGCCAAGTCCATTGCAGACTGCAGCGACGCTCAGCATCACGGCAGATGATGCGAGGTTCAACGTGTTTAGACTGTAGCCTTTGTGCTGAAGCATGGCCGACGAGGACGTTCCAGCGTTTGAGCTTGCAGGAATAATCTATGTATGCTGTCGTTGTGATTTCGCACGCGTACAGCATCGTTTCAGTGGCTGCACCTCACCTCAGAGCGATTCGATGCAGGGCGACCGGGCAGGCTGGAGACGCTCTTCGTGGCAGCCAAAACTCCCGTACAGTCGTTTGATACTCGAGTCTGATACTGCGTGGCGAAGCTCACAACAAAGGAATTGTGTTTTGAAGCCAGCTCGTGGTTTAACCCAAGCGTGCCCTGCCCCAGGTGGTGCATCTCGTGAAACCTGCCACGAGAGCATGTTTGACAGCCTGTCGCCATGTGTAGCTCTGAGGCAAATGCATGCGATGAGACATGAGAGTGCTCGTCTCATGCCTGCCCGCATGCATGACGGCATCGTTGCTCAAGGCACGAGTGCTGTTAAAAGAGAGGGCGATGCTGTTGAACCAGGATGCGTGGGCGGGAGGGCACTGCCGCCAGATGGGTGGAAACTGTGCATTTCTGATGTGCGATGTTGACACGTTAGACCATACTTGCAGCGCCGCTGCTCGTTACATCGGCAGGCCGCTGAACAGACATCACAACCTTGCGGGCGCGCCGTCCCTCAGCAACCAAATCCTCTGCCAGCGGCGGGGTCCAGCTGCAGCAACCAGCCACGACTCCCCGCCGGCCCAACCCGCTTCCAAGCTTCCGGAATCCGGCTGCTCAGATCTCGATCTGCTCCCGCAGGCGACGGATGGTCGACCGCACCGTCACGGACGCGCCAGTGCTGCAAGCATGAAGGGGGCCAACATGTCAGATATTGCCAGGCCACGTGCATCACACAGCGAAATTTTCGAGTGTGCAATTGTTTGCTGTGTGCACGTCAGGCTGCTGATGTATCAGGTGCAATCAGAACTGTAGGCATGATGCAGTAAATGCCGGTACGAATTTCGGTTGTTGCAAAGAGCCAGCAAGCATGGCCTGCAGGTCTGCCAGCCTGCAGTAGAGCTGCACTGCTGGCCAGGATTGCAAAGCCCTGGGTAGAAAGTCAGGCACACTTGACTAATGCACAGGGGGAAAAACAGGTACGCACTTGAGGACGTAGGCGCCGCCGGCCTGCACCTTGTGGCACGCCTTGCACTTCCAGATGCCAACCGCCTGGCGCTTCATGTTGTACTGCAAGGAACCAGGAGCTTCGTGAGCACATCAGCCGCGAAATGAAAGCTGCATGGAATACTGGCTGCCGGCGAGGACGCCCCATGCAATTGGCCGCTTACGGCTGATATTGCTGCTTCTGCTTCTGCCGCCGAAAAGGTGCGGCTGGTCATATTCCCCTTTCTGTTGCTGCAGCCGGAATCAAACGAGTAGCCCCGGCCCGGTCCCATTTGTGAGTCGCGCAAAAGCGCCAAAGCGCTGCATCCCGGCCACCGGCTGCCCTGATGTCTGCCACTCGGGCAGTCCACTGCCAGCATTGCTGTTGTTGCTGTGTCCGCCTCATGTTGCCCTCTCGAACCGCTTGCCAGGGGCCTCCTCTGCTGCTGCAGCAGCCGCTCCGCTGCCTTGCACCCGCCGGCTGACCCGTGACCAGCCAACATTGTGGCACCCTGCTGCGCCTACTGCACGAGCGTGATGAGAAGCAGGTATATGGATCGCACACAGGCCTCACCTTCCCGCAGAACGGGCAGAAGTACTTGCTGTGCTGGCTGACCTCGATCTTCTTAATCTGCTTTCGCAGACTGGCACCATACCGGGTGCCGTACTTACCGACAATGCCAACCTTCTTCGTTCGCTTCGACTGCGGTGGCATAGCATGCACGAGTTAGCAGTTTGCCAGCGACATCTGTGCAGACATCTTGAAGTGGAATGGAGCTGAACTCCTGCCCGCAGGACTGGACTGACAGACCACAAACGGGAGCGCACCATGGTGACGAAGCTGACACAATGGCCGCACACGCCGCTCGGTGGGCCTCGGGAAAGGGCGAACCGAGTTGCAGCAAAGCTTTCTGTTTGCGGCGGGAATATCGATGTATTGGCCAGAACTGGAATCACTTGCATCCTGCTGCCGGACGGGTATTTCCAGCAAGCTTTCTAAACCCTGAAACTCGCAAAACTGGGGAACGACAAGCTGCTGTGCACAGGGTTGAGTGTCCCCGTGCTGAGGCCGCTGATCCAGGCGCACAGGCTTTGATCAGCGGAGCAAACATTCCAACAGCCAGCCTACAGCGTCCAGACAGCTGCCGACATGAGCGCCATGACGGGCTTGATGGCCCCGCCAGCAGGCTGCTCCGGCAGGCACGCTCCCAATCCTGGCGGCCTTTGACGTGGTGCAGGCCAGCCCACAGAGGGGCGTGGACCGCGCCTGCACTCTGTCATTTGCTGTGCAGTCTCGATAAGGCAGACAGTGCATCTGTCTCAGAAAGGCACACTGTTCCTGCAGGGCATAATAAGGGGCTGGAAAACATACTTGCTGTCGGAACTCCTGAGCATCATGTCGTTGCCTGCAGGATGTGCGCCCCAGCGCCGGCAGCGCAGCAGCTCGGCTTCAGCTCCAGCCTGGGTGGCTGCCACCACTTTCACAGGCGACAAGCCCTGCAGCAGCGGCGCGGGCCGCAGCACAGCCTCCAGGTGCCGCTGCATGCGAGGCCTGGCACGCGATGCCTGGCACGCACAGCTTTGTGCACACAAAGTGATCAGCGCTGGCTCGTGGAGCCTGTGGACTGCTGAGCTCCTGACACCCACGTGCTTCCTACACACCGCAGGTCCGCAGCGCGCTGACGCGCCAGCGGAAGGAGGAGACAGTCGACAAGCTCGTGGCGGGCTTGGAGACCAGCGCAATCTGCTTTGGCGTGCGATACAAAAACATTTCGGTAAGCTGAAAACTGTACGGTCTTCCGGAATAGGTTGCTCCGGATCAAACTTAGAGCACACAGAGTGCTGAATGCTGTTTAGACTGCTGATCAGCAAACAGCCGACGCCCACTGCAGAGGTGCCCGACAGACAGTGTTCCCCTTGTCACAAGCTCTCAACCTGGAATGGGTGGTCGTCTGCAGGTGAAGGAGTTCCAGGACTTCCGGAGATCGCTGCCGGAGAAATCAAAGATCATCGTGTGCAAAAACACGCTCATGGCGATCGCGGCGGACAAGGTGGCGGGCTTCAGCCCCCTCAAGGACGCCCTGGCGGTGAGGCCCGCTCCCGCGTGTTCCAGCAATCTTACTCTCTTGGAAGCGGGCAGGCTCCTTGACACGCCGGGGCAGCGACGCTTGCGCCGCACCTTGCGCCAACGCAGCTGCACCTCCTGAGCCAGCATCGTTGCTGTCTCCTGTCCCGAGGTGCAGAAGGGTGATGGACTCGCTGGGTGTCCCTTTGGAAGCCTGCAGCACAAGCCGAAGGACGCATCCAGGCCCACCCACACTGGAATACAGCCTGAGCGTTGTATTCAGGATATCCCCCTTCAGATGACCGCTGACGAATGCAGGAGGAGAACGCGTGGGTGTTTTCCGATGAGGAGAACCTGGCGGCCAGCGTGAAGGCGTACATGGACTTTGAGAAGAAGCTCAAGGAGAAGCTGCCCAAGGACCAGCGCGCAACGGTGAGAACTGCCTGAACGGCCGGTAGTGAGTCGCTGCTCGATTCCGATCTAACACTTCACGTCCTCGTCTACGGCCAGGGCATAGCAGAGGTTTGGGAAGGGAGCAAGCCCAGAATTGCCGCATGCACGGCGCCGGGCGTCCAGCTGCTGCCGTAACAACCTGTGTGACCTGCCCGAGTGCCATGGTCTGCGCAGGCAGGGCCGAGAAAGAACATCAGTTGCCGCATTAGCATCCAGTGACTAATCGTTGCTTCCTGAACTGCTGCAGGCGAAGCCGACGGACGTTAGCGGCGCGGTGCTGCACGGCAGGGCTTTCGAAGGCAATGTGTGCCGCGGCGCCAGCCTGTGACGCACTATTGACGACTCTTCCGTGATGATGTGCGCAGGGCAAGCCGACACACCTCAGCGGCGCGGTGTTGGGCGGCAGGGCTTTTGAGGCGGTGTGTGCTGCGGCGCCAGCTCATGACATCTCCTTGATGATGTGTGCAGGCGAAGCCGACGCACATCAGCGGCGCGGTGCTGGACGGCAAGGCGCTGGACTATGCGGGCGTGCTGCGGCTGGAGAAGATGCCCACCAAGCTGGAGCTGATCGCCACCATCGCTCGCCTCATCAAGCAGGTCAGCATCCCCCGCCCCTCCCCGAAAAAATGGCAGCAAGCTGATTTGTGCAGGCATACTGTGCCCTCGGTCGAATTTTCGCCGCATGCGACACTGCTGTTCGCGTAAGCAGATGGTCCTAGCTCGCAGCCGTGCCGCTGAGCCGATATCATCTAGAACATCTGAGCACGCACTCTGCCCATGCCGATGCGAAGCCAATGCCCAAAGCGTGAGCGTCCTAAGCGCGTGTGCAATGCCTGCAGGTGCCGACGAAGGTGGCGGTGGGCATCAAGCAGGTGCCCACCAAGCTGGCGCTCGGCGTCAAGCAGCTGGCGGACGAGGAGAACGAGAACCGGGACGCGCTCGTTGGCGACGTGTTCCCCAAGCCCGAGTCCTCATGATGAGGGAGTTTTCAGCCTTTGACAAGCCAGTCAACGAAGCGGCGGCCGGCGGCCTGTTGGCGGTGAAACAAGAGTAGGCCAGACTGGTGCTGCATGTGCAGCATGTTTGCGCATCGTGCAGCTGCGGAAGGGCATCGTTTTACGGGTTTCATACATGACGTCAGGTGGCGGGACAGCACTGACCTTTCGCTTCCAGATGCGAGGACCTCCCAATCGGGAATTGTAATAGAACCGAGATCCGACCTATTAAACCAGACATGTTCGATGGCAACCCTACAGCTACCTCCCTGTGACGTCAGGAAACCCATTTTCTTCCAAGCGCATTCAGAGGGAATGTACCTAGACCTCAACACCGACTGGCAACGCATGCAGGTCTGTCTAGCTCGGGGGCGCATCCCCTGGGCTTGACGCTGCGTCGAAGGCGGAGTCCATGTCCAGCTTGCGCTTCCGCAGGTACGCTAGGTCCCTGCTGGCCAGCTGCGGCCTCTCGTCGACTGCCCACCTGGAGAACGATCAGGTGCTCCTTCAACACAATGCCGTACATGTACATGTATAGGCTGCCCTCCGGTGGTCACCACCAGCCGGGCGCGTCGGAACCAGAAGGGAGCACTTCAGCGACGCCTGTACTGCGACTTGACCACATGAGCGTGTACGTCAGTTGCCGAACCAAGATGGAGCACTTGAGGGACACCTGTACTGCGACCTGATCACATGAACGTGTGCTCACACGTTCATATGAGCAGGCCGGACGACAGGCGCACCCGGTGCTGGGGCCGGCGCCCGAGGAGTTAGTCAGATAGCCGGGCCCGGGCGTCTCCTCCGGGCGCAGGCGGGGAACATGGGCGGCGGCGGGATGTCGCCGTGCCGAGGCACCGCCAGGCCGTTTGCGCCCTTCTGCCTGTGGCATGTGCAGGGTATGTGAGGGTTCAGCGGGGTGATTGAATTGAGCAGAATGGTTTTGTGCTCAGCCTGGACAGAGCGAGCTTGCAGGCAGTGGGGTGCTGCAGTGCATGCACCCCACTCTAGGTGCGCAGCGTGTCGTGCCACAGCGCTCTTGTAGCAGTGTGGCACGGTCGCATCAGCCGAGGTGTGGACGAGATGGGGTTTATGGTCACTCTGTAGTCCTCATGGTCACTCTGTAGTCCTCTGCAGCATTGGCGGCATCGCAGTCGGACGGCTGAAAGTATCTTAAGCCCTACAGATCCCCTTATCGTCTCACCTTTTTGTGGCTGTCTCGCCGGTGTCCAGGTCCAGGCGCCGGGTGGCGGTGCCCGGCGCGGGCGTCGGGTGCGTCGCCCGCCCGCCGCTGAGCTCCATGCTGTGCATCCGCGGCGCCCTGTCCGGCGAGTGCGAGTGCGCATGCGGCAGCACAGCGCGCTGCGCGGGCAGGTGCTGCGCGGGCGCGTCGCCGCCGCCGGGCTGTGGGGCGCCGCCGTCGGCCGCCTCGCCATTCTGGCCTGCGGGTTCCGCGGCTGCGGCGGCTGCTGCTGGGGCGACTAACGGTATCGTTGGGCCGCTGCTGTCTGAGGGCTGCGCAGACACAGTCGCCGCGCATGGGGCTGCCGAATGGGCCAATGCAGAGTCCGGACGTCACTTGTCACAGATGCTGGACGAATTGCACGGTGTGAAAGGGAGCCTGCTGCAGAGCAGTTCCCAACCCAACGACTGCACACAAGTGCCAGAGAACAGCAACAAGAGCATGCCTGGGCTGCGGGCTGTGCGGCTGCAGCGTCGCCGGGCGCGGGGTGTCGCAGCGCCGGCCGCGGCAGCTGCCCCGGCGGCGTTGGCTCCGGCGCGTTGCGGAAGTAGCGGTGCTGCAGCGCGTCCGCTGCTGACAGCCGCCGCGCCGGGTCGAACGCCAGCAGCCGGCTCAGCAAGTCCAGTGCGTCCTCCGACGCCTGCATCACCCAGTGAGCATTGAGAAGCGACAGCACTATCAGCAGCAGTACGGGATGACGCGCAGCTCGAGTTGCACGCGCTCATGTCATTGGTTCGCCAGTCATGAAGCGAAAAGAGGCTGGTGGAGGCCTGATGCAAAGACGCACTGGCTGCCCGCAGCAAGTTCCAACGCAAGGATGTGTGACGAAACCCTCCCACTGGACTCGCATCACTGGACTAGCATCACTCATGCACGGTCAGGGAGTGCCCCCACGGTTTTGAAGATGCTCTGCAGCCGGCGCGGCGGGCGCGGCTCGAACTGCAGGAAGTGCGGCAGATCGGTGGCGCCAGGCCAGTTCTGCGGCGTCGGCGTGCCCAGCGCCTCGAACACCATGCCCAGCTGCTCGATGTCGGACTCGCCAGGGAACCACGGCCGCCGCAGCAGCAGCTCTGCATTTTGGGGGGTTTAGAAGCATGAGCATCGGGAGCGGAAAACGAGATGCCTATCGCAGTGAACTACTAAGGTGTTCAAACACCGTTTGTGTCGAGAGTGCGCGTGCTGCGCACTGGGCCCGACAGCTGTGGACATCAGGAAACAAAGCAAAAGCACGGCCACAGTCGCAGGCAGCACGGCCAGCGCCGCACCTGCGAAGACGCAGCCGGCCGCCCAGATGTCCACCGCCGATGAGTACAGCGTGCTGCCAAACAGGAGCTCCGGTGCCCGGTACCACCTGGCGAACACCTGGAGCGCAAAGGTGACAGTCTGGGGCACCCCGGTTGGGCAAATGCCGTCTGGCAAACACCCGCTGCTCGAATGCAGTGTGTCAGACTCACTGTTTGTGTGGCACGCGCTGGCACACAGGAAATACAGTGACACGCTTTGCTGGCGGTGCCATGCAGCCACTACAGCAGGGCACGCTCCTGCACCCACCTGGTTCGTGTACTTCCGGTCCGGGCTGCCGAAGATGCGCGACAGGCCGAAATCAGCCAGTTTCAGCGTGCCTGCACGTGCCAAAACAGGAGATTCGTTGGTAAAGGATGAGCTAAGCTAGCCGCCAAACATGCGGTGCAGCGCACACAGCTTGCAAACCAGCCAGCAGACCGCATACATCATGCACCGCAGACAGCATGCATGACAAAGACAGGATAATTTGCAAAACGCGCGCCATCGGGCGAGACGAGAAAGTTGTTGGGCTTGACGTCGCGGTGCAGCACCCAGCGCTTGTGGCAAAAGTCCAGCGCCTGCAGCACCATCCGCATGTACGCTTTGACGTCCGCCGCCGCGAAGATGAGGGAGCTGTCCTTGATGACCAGCTCCAGATCTGTCTCGCAGTACTCAAATACCTGCGGTTCCAGGCGGCGGGCGGTTTCCGTCTTTGGTAAGCTGTGTTGTTTCGCACAGGGTTTCATGTAGATCCCCGCCGTTTGCATCTACGCCGGCTGCACACTCGACTGCCGACCAGCGCGTCCAGCGGCGCATGTCGTTGTTTGCTGAGGGCGGCGGCACGTCGGGCACGCACCAGCTGCAGGTTCTTCCGCTTGTGCGCAAACACGTCCAGCAGCTGCACCAGGTGCGGGCTGCGCAGCTCCTGCAGCAGCTTTATCTCCCGCAGCGCCGTCACGTTGATGCCCTGCGGCAGAGCAGTAGAATTTTGGTGCGTGCACGCTTTTCGGGGATAGAATGGAGGCAACATGGGTGCAGAATGGCACTGCCGGTAATTGTGTGGAGGTACGTGGTGGCGGCATGGCACGGGCAGGTCAACAGCTCAGGAGCAGCTTGCGCATGAAGGGGTGGCCCACACCTCGCGGACATCGCCTAGGTTGATCTTCTTGATGGCCACCACCTGCCCGGTCTGTGGCAGCATTGCATGAATTGAGTCTGCGCAGCACTTTGTTCCGAGTAAGTGAACGCATAGAGAGGGTCCGCAGCATCCCGTCATGCCGCCGTGGTGACATGCCAAGGCTCACCTGTTTGTGCGTGGCTTTGATGACGACTCCGAATGTACCCTTACCGAGAACCTCGCCTTTCGTGTATTGATCCATGGCTCAACGTGCAATGCGGCAGCGCAGTTCAGCAAGGCTTTTCCAATCTTGAGACCGCGCACAGCCAACGGTTGCAGCGAACCGACCTCATGACATCTGCATTGCGCTGCGTTTTGACGAAAGACGAAACAACACAGGGCGAAGCTGTCTTCGTCTCAATTCGCCTGACTAACGATCGATCTGCTCGGCTCGGAGCGATGCCACTGATTGAACTTGGTGCACCCTCTGGCTGACTGACGCTGATGCCAAGAGCAGCTTGTACGATTCGTACGCTGAGGCAGTGTATCAACTGATGCAATCGCAAACGCAACTGTGGTCGAGAGCATCAATATGGTGTGAATCATGATGCAGGCCCCAGCGGCAAGAAGATGCTGTGCTAAGTGCTGAACCCTTGATGTTTTGCGCGCCACAGACTTCCACACGATTACATTGACCATTCACTACACACGCTATCTACTATACATAGGTCCACCGATACAAAACCAACGTGCCGACAAAGCTTGTCCTGATTTTGCCGCCACCACCACCGCTGCCGCCGCCGTTGTGTTGTTGCCAATCTGCATCGCGGCATGGCCTCTTGCGCACTGCACGTGGAGAACGTAGTATTCGATTGGGTCTTATCTAAGGAATCATGTGTTGGTATGTAGCATATATAGCGTTGGGATTGCATATATACATTTTGGTCGCCAATTGCAGCAGGTCAAATGGCCGGGCAGGCTCACCTCGGCACGTGGCGCAGGGTTGAATGGCAGCTTCGGATTCAAACTCACCTCCCGATCATGCACGTAATCGCATCAGGCCCTGCATGACAGGAGCATCGGAGTACTCGCTTTGACAACGCGACATGAAACTTTGGCATGCGAACAGAGATGCCCTGGATGAAGCCCTTGAAGCTCCGCCGCCATTGTATATCTCACTTCGCCACCTTACACTCAGACATGCTTAGCCTGTGTAAGCGCTACGACAGTTCCCACTGCAAGCCATATACAGGTCCAAGAGCGTCCAGGAGTTGATTGGGCTGCAGTCTCACGCGCTGCAGCACGAGGGGAGCACTACAGCACACGTCGCACCAGCAGCTGCGGGAAGCAGATGAGCAGGTACACCGCGTTGAAGACGGCCAGCAGCATGACGGTCGACCAGCGGCTCGAGTCGGTCAGGCACGACTTGTCCGCGTACAGCAGGAAGGCGCCGACCAGGTACTTCAGCAGGCGCCGTGGGCCGACGGCGTCCAGCTGCATGCAATTGCAGGTGACGTGATGATTGCAAAAGACCGTGGGCCCAGGTCGTCACTCAAAAATGCTGGCGCTATATGAAGTGGGAAAGAGAAAATGCGGAACAGGGCAAGGAGCGGACCAAGTCAACTGGTGGCGGCGACCGCTCGGGACGTGGCACGCTGGTGACGGTGCAGTGTATCACGCAAGGCCTCGGCGGCAACGGGCTGTCGCCCAGCAGCTCAGATCCGCCATGTATGAGCCGGAGCCGCTGGGCTGCTGCAAACTGGCGCTGGCCTCGCACCTGCACTTGTCAGTCGCAGCGCTGCAAGGCTCCGCACAGAGGAATTCTGGAGTCCGCAAACCATCAGCATCATGCACGCAACATTGGCGTAAAAGCGCGTGTACTGGAGACCAACACTGGGCGCGACGCTGGCAACGGACCTGTTCGATCAAAGCCGCAGCTGTGGTGTCGTCTGCAGCGGTCAAAGTCAAATTTGAATCGCCTGACACGAACTTAACGGTGACGAGCTGCTGTTGTGCTCCGTTGGCTGACATTTGTGTACAGATCGCTTCTCCAGATCGATCTGACGAAACAGATGATGACGCTCACCCTGTCCTCGCGAGATGCAGCCTGGCGTCGAGCGTGGCCGATGCGATGCGTTCTTGTAAGACAACAATGGCGCTTTCCACGCAGAATCATGTCGAGACCTCGCCAGGCAAAACTCCGAAACCCGCTGGCCGCATAAACGGCGGTGAAAGTCACAATCCCAAGGCACTTGCACCACCATATTCGTGGCGTTCAATCACACTGTAGTTACCTGCTAGTCACAATTGAATTACTCCAACGAAGTTCAGAATGAAGCTACTGCAATTTGACCCAGCACGACTGTGTGCCCTCCCAATTCCACCGTCCACTTACATGCCACATGAGCGCCTGCGGCCACCACATTTACGAGAATGAATCCGGGCATCTGTCGTCACGCATAGAAATTGCGTCGTGCCAAACAAGACCATCACGTCGCACCTCTGATGCCATGCAGTTGTAGGTCTGTTGGCGCCAGCCCAAATCGGACCGTCATTGACCGGCCTGGCCGCAGGTGGACAGTCTCATACTGTTTCAGCGACCTCTGAGGCAGCGTCTCCGGCTCTCTGCCCGCCGGACAGCTGGTGGGCCGAACGAAGAGCATGACGACATGGTCAGCGGCGGCGTCACCTGCGCGAACGAAGGTGCGCGCTTACAGACACGCTGACAGTGCAGTTCACAGCATTGAGCATTGGCATTCAAATCCTCAAGCTTTTGATGGTCAGCATGGTTTTGAAACGGCATCGAGCAGTCACAAATGTGGCGCATCAATGTGTTGCAGACCCGGTCGAGGCATATATAAACCTCGCCTGTGTTCTTGACTTGCGCAGTGACTTCATGGGCGCCGTCCAGCAGTGCTTTGCCGTCAAAAACGGCGCTCAGTCCACTGTACTCGAAGGTCGTGTACGATAGGCCGTGTCCAAATGGGTACAGCACGGGCACCTTGAGGTACCTGCACGACAGACGCACAGTGCGGTGTTCTGAGTGGACATGGCACCTCAAAGGCCAACAGTGTGGCGAGATACTGGCCCTTAGGGAAGGCAACGCGTGAAGGTCAGATTGACAGCATGTGCGAGGCAGGATTTCGCATTTCCTTGGGGGCTACAACAGATCTCGAACTGATACTCAGCAGCGGCTTCACCTGTAGGTGCGGCCCGGCCAGTCCGACATGTCCATGTTGGACATCGCGATCTGCGATGTGTAGTTGTTGAATGTGTACGACAGCGGCAGCCGCCCGCAGAAGGAGGCGTCGCCAAACAGCAGGTTCGCGATGCCGGCCGCGCCCTGCATAATTGGCAGGCAGCATCAGCACGTTGGGTCCTCCGCTGCTGATGCCGGCCCACAGGTCAACCAAGATGCATCTTCTCGAGGCAGCTGACGGTCCCTAGATGAACGACTTCATGTCTATTTGAACAGCGCCTCAAATGCGTTTCACACCTGGCCTGGGTACCAGGATGTCATTATGGCGCCGACGCGGTCCGACTGCTGCAGCCACGAGACGTCCAGCGGGCCGCCGTGGATGAGGATAACCACTATGTGCGTGTCCGTGTACTTCGCCACCCCCTGCACGGTGCCCAATCAGCAGTATAGCGTCGCGGCGGGTCAGACTTGCGGTGCTCCTCATGTTGACCAGAAGGTGTGACTGCTGAGCGGATGCTGGAGCAGGTATGCGGAAACAACATCAAATGTAATTTCCAGGGGCAACACGCTCGGCAGGAAAGAGTGGTGCAGCAGCGTACCTTCACCAGGTCTTCCTGCTCGCCCGGCAGCCGCAGGTCGGTGCGGTCCAGCATCTCCGCCTGTGGTAGAAAAGTGTGCTGGTAATCAAATCAATGGGTTTGGCAAGACACCACTGTCATCTTTCAGACTCAGTCAGCGCCTGCAGATGCGCGCTTTGCTGTTTGCAAAAGCTCCTGTCGTGCTCATGTGCATTGAAGAATCACGTTATTCTCACAGGGCATACTTGCAGTTGTGCAGTGGGGAGAGCCGCCTAGCACCTCCTGGATGGGGCTCCACATGGAGTAGCGGCCCTGGGGGTCGTTGGCGGAGTGGCCGTCGATGGAGCTGGTGCCGAGGCACAGCACGCACACGTCCGCCTCCTGGCAGTAGCCTGCAAATCGCGCAGCGTCATCACTCTTCACGGAGGTTATCCCTTGTAGGCTGGAAAGCCGCAGGCCAGGACGTGCTTCCTGCCAGGAATGGCGCAAGGACCATGGCTGCCGTGGCGTGCCCCTCAATGAGCATGTGCATCAAGGCGCAGTGTCACTATTTTGGGAACGCAATGGGCTCAACGATCAGCACCTATGGTCTCGTCAACGCCGCCGGCAAACCAGCCGGACACCCGGCAGCCGGGGTGGTGCGTGACCAGATTGCTGCCGCTGCTGCCGTCCACCTTGTCCTGCATCAGAACACAATATGTCAGACTTGCCAGCTTGCCTAGCAGGCATGCCTGGCCGGCAGACCCAGCTTCGTGGGCATCGTGACTTGATGCTGTATGCGGGGCAAGCTGACAGCGTGCCCATTCGGCTCTGGCAGGCTTGGCAGCAAGGTGCGGATGCAATGCGTTTGTGGCGCTGACCTTGATAGCAGCAAACGGCGTGACGACTTCGCCTGCTGGATATCCATAATAGTTTCCCTGCAGCAAAGTACACTCTCTTGCGACGTTCTGATCTGGGGTAGTGCGCACGTAGCTGGTCAGACGTGTTTGAGGCGGCCCAAGGCAGCCGAACTGGGCCAGACCATTACCAGCAAGTACTCAGTGGTGTGAGCCTGCGGCCAGGGAACAACACATGTCACACGCGCACAATTGCATGTCAATGGCCGTCCTTTGCCAGATGCACCACTTCAGAGTGCTGCAACCACGAAAATAGCAGATCAGATTTATGAAGTACGCAAACGGGCACAAGCCGTGCAGAACAAGCGCACCATGGGCCCGGCGACCACTATCCGCTGCTTGGCGTGCTTGTCCAGCGGCAGCAGCAGGCGCCTGCCACCGCTCGCGATGTTCTTCAGCAGCACAGATCCTGCGCCGCACACACTACGATCTCAGCAACAACGTTGCTGAACACCTTGCGGTCAGTCGTAGCCTCTGGTGAGGCGAACACACTCCTGCAGCTGTCTAACACACATCGCTCCAGGACGCATGAGCTGCAGATCCGAACCTTTCTCGACCGCCTCGACGGCGGCCGCCTTGTGTTCAGCGGCACCGATGACGTCGGCGCCGATGTCCGCAAAGGGCACGCTGCTGGGCGGCTCGAACATGCCGAGCCGGGAGCGCGCCCGCAGCACGCGCTGCGCCGAGCGCGTGATGTCCGCCTCGCTGACGAGGCCCACGTCATGCGCCTCCCTTAGGTATGAATAGTCTGCGGGGCGATTGCAGCTGTTGGTGTCTATTGGATTTTGGACTGGCAAGCGCATCATGTGATGCACATGCAGACGGATTTCTGCTTGCATGGCTCGAAGCAGGTTTCCCACCTGTGCAGCTCATGTCTGTGCCCGCCTTGAGTGTGGCGGCTGCAGCCTCTGCATTCGATCTGCAAGTCAGAGCACGCAAGTTCCTGAAGCCTTCGACACCAAGGCCATTGGATCGTTGTGGTGCATGCTGCACAGAAAGAGAAGCACATTTGCAGAGAGTGACAAGGCTGACGCCGCTCACTTCTTATACTTATGGCCCCACACTGCTGCCTCCACTGCACCGCAATCGCTCACAACGAAGCCGTCAAAGGCCCATTGGTTGCGCAGCGTCTCGTTGAGGATATTAGAGTCTGCGCAGGCCGGCACGCCATTCACCTGCCAGAATTGCAGACTGGATGTGGGTCTTGCCGCAAACACACTGGAAAACGTCCATGCTTTGGGAAGCAGTTGTGTGGTTCAGCTGCCAGCAGCGCACAGCACATCAGCTTGCATGGTGAAGACTGCTTGCAGAAGAAGTCTGAAACTGCGAAACGAAACTTCCCAGTACTCACCGCGTTGTAGCTGCACATGACTGACTGCACGCCGCCGTCGCGGACACACGCCTCAAATGCCGGCAGATACGTCTCCTGGGCGTCCCTGCATGCATGCGTTCTAAAAGTCAAGCTGTTTTTCAGTCTTCAAGTGATCGGAGCTAGGTATTCACAGACAGAGCAGGGAGGGAGAGCATTCGGAAACAGACCTCTCTGAGATCTGCGCATCAAACCGAAAGCGCGATGTGCCGTCCGCCTGCTCTAGACTGTACGCCGCAAAGTGCTTGCATGTCCCGTCTATCTGTGCATCACAGAACAGTCGAGTACTACATTGGATTCGCTGGCATGCTGAGCTGCCAGCGGATTGTCCATGCATGGCTGGCACTGCAGGCTCAATGCAAGAGCGCAACTTCAGTGCCGGAACAGGGTAGTGACTGCGCACCTTGACAAAGCGCTTGTCGCCGCCTTGCAGCCCCCTCACAAAGTTGGCCGCAAGAGTGCCTGTTAGGTGCGGGTCCTCGCCATACGTCTCCTGCACGCGGCCCCACCTGGGGTCCCTGGCGATGTTGATGTTGGGATCAAAGCAGTTCAACATCCTGCGGCGCAAAAGTCAAATATCAATGAAATTGACAGTGCTGATGCGCACCAGCGGTGCCTTCCGCGCATGGACATGGCCAAAGCTACTGAGGCAGTTAGGCGGACACGCCTGCTGCTGTTTGACCGGCGCAGCTCGGCATTGTTTTTTGCCCTCATCTCGGAAGCAATCTGCAGCAATACGGTGACACGGGGGCATCAGCGCAAGCCAACCCAAAAGGGGCTTGTGTCTGGCAGCGATGCAGTTGGAAGTGCGCCTCCTGATATGTCAGCAGTTCAGCACTAGCACCAGCGCGGAGTATGGCGTGCAGCATATCGTTCAAATGCGCGCCTGACCGCCAATTTTCAGGAGCAGCGACTTTTGCCATGTGGCGGCCAGACCGAGCGGGCTCGGGTAGATGGTGGCTCCTTCCGCAAAGCGGTCCTCGTGCGCCCCATGCAGGCACTCTGCAGCGAGGTGCGAGCTATCTTAAAGACTAGTAAATTCGATCTGCCCGCTGTGGGATGGTCTGGCGGATGCTGTGCTTCCCGCTTCCAGAACTGCTAAACCCTAAGCCACGACTACATGTTGTGATTGAAGCTCTGAGCGACTTCGTGGCGTTTCAAGCAAAACTCCCAGTACCGGCAACACTACGCATCGCTCATCATCTCACAGCCGAGCTCATCGCGCAGGCTGACATCGCACCCACATTTCTTAGCAATCCCAGCAGCATTGTGAGCCATCCCAGCGCATTTCTGAGCCATTTCGGGCGTTCAACAGATTGTTGTGCCGCAAAGGCCCTCATATTGTATGCTTGGGTCCCGATGGGCATGTCACAGCAAGTAGCGAGCAAGAAGGGGGTGTTTCTGGGTGTTTCGGCAGCTCTGGTGCTCGGCGCACTGCCGTTCGTGTCCAAGACAGTGCGGCAGCGTGAGAACAACGTGGCAGCCATGCGCGATGCAGCCATAGACGCCAAGGATGCGGCTCGAGATTCGAGGCTGAGAACGAAAACTGAGCACTGAAACGGTGCGGCCGCTGCTGACGCATGCACTTTCGAGGTGCGCAACCAAACTGTTTATGGCACGCACCTTTACAAAACATGCCGAAACAGTTTCCTGATATCTGCAGACAGTGATGGCGGGGCGGAGGCGAAGGAAAGGGAGGAATGTGCACCTGCCCACCAGTTGAATGCGCCGATGCCCAGTCGCTCAACCGCTGGACTGCTGGAGGAGAGCTGCGAGATCTTCTCATCAAGAGTCATCTCCCGCAGGAGTCTCTCCACATGTTTGTTGTCCTCATCAGCTGCGCCTGGAACATCGATTTCGGTGTCGGGAGAGCACAATTCGCTTGATGTGCCAGCCAATGAGCTCACGATGTATCGTCGCACGCGCCTGATTGTGAGAGAGCTTCGGTCTGGACTGCTGCTCCGTCTTGCAGTAGCAGCAGCAGCCCCAGGGCAAGAGCTGCATAGCGCGTCATGGTCACTGGCCCTAGGATGCACTCGGCAATCATCGTCCAGACTATGCAACCCTACTGCAGCATGAAGCCGACCACAGTTTGGGTCTCAATTGTGCCGATGCGAGTCATTCAGCTTGCTGCATCATGGACTTGGCCGTGTCGGAAATCAGCGATGCCGCGATCGACTCTTCGGAAGCAGCCGGACAGACCTCCTCGCAAGGTCACTGTGAGCTGTTCGATTGTGCCTTATGGTCAAGATGAGTTGTCTTGCGTAAGAGCATGTAAAGCGACTTCTGCTGACCAAGAAAATTTGGCGAAAGCTCCGAAAGCTCAATCCGGATTCTCGCCAGCGATCAAAGCCAGAACAGCCGTCTTCCTAGTCTTCAACAGCATCGCCCACACACGGTTATCGAATCCTTTGATAGCTGCCCCTCGACAGCCGACCCCAGAGCCATGTCAGCAATGAGATTGCATGCTCACGGCACCGCGTTCCAGGACTGCACACCTGCTCGTGCGACGTGCAGGCAAACTGCGGTCTTCAGACACATTCACGTATGCAGATCCATCATCGGCCGTGCCAACAGACCGTTCAGTGGACGATCAAGGGCGGCGCCGTGCAGACAACAGCCTCTGCGTGCGGTGGTGGGCAGCGGCACAACGGAGGTCACCCTGTCACAGCCAGACGGTAGCACCTTACCACTCGAAAAGGTGCGACTGAAGGGCAAAGGTGTGCACAGAATGCATCCATCGCTGTAATTGGTATCAATGTGGTGCATGAGTACACTCTCAATAGCATGTTGCTGCCGGCGCCACAGGACGTGTTTATGGTCGGCAGTGCCACCGATGCTGACCTGAGGGTAAACTGGAGCAACGGTGAGAGCTATCAGCTGACCTGCGGAGTTGTCGCGCCTGGCATGATGATCACGGCCCGGCGTCGCCGCCCGATGCTGTGCTGGAGGCATAATGCTACACATGCTAGCCTGAGAGCCATTGGATTCCGCACGCGCAGTGGAGCAGCAGCATGCGAAGCTCGAGCGTAAAGGCGGCCGCGTCTTCTGCACGGCGCTTGCGGGCGACGAGGACGACTTGTTGGGCGAGACGCACACCTGGATGAATGGCACGGGCTTGCGGCATGGCGTCGCGTACCTGGTGGCCCCAGGATCCACGTTGGCATTCGGTGCGAAGACGGACGCTGATACAGAAAGGCCAGAATCCTTACCCGGACCAGGCCGATGGCGTCCTGGTTGCTGATGACATCCCACAGGCCGTCCGTCTTCGCCTCCGACGCATGTACAGAAGTGAGACATGTCACGCTTGCTGCGAGGTCACCTGCGTGTGCACGGCTAGCTGTGTGTGCCATTGACGCACTGCTTGCACGCCCGGCTCGCTGCATTCCCTGATCTCTAAGAAAACTGTTCCGCCTTGCAGGTGATCAGCAGCAGCAGCACACCCTGGAATTTGAGGAGGTGGGCAGCGCCAGCCCTGCCATGGAGATGCTCATGAAGGTGGGTGCCCATTTCCAATTGCGCCGTGCATGTTGCGTCGTGCAAGTCTTATCCTGCGCATATGCAGTGTATGGGGCAGATTAGCCCTTTGGCAGTAATGTTGCCTGACATAGTGCAGCAGTGGCGCGCAAGATACGGAACTCTGATCCATGCAGGGCATGGCGAGCGGGGGCTCAGAGGAGGTCCGGAAACAGCTCGAGGGTGTGTGAGGGGCACAATGTTGGCAGAGAGAAATCATTACGAATAGAATTGCAGTCAATACCTGAAATCGTCGTCAATCTAATCGCATCATGCCACGACTTGGCAAATCGCTCGCAGTACCAGCAGCTATGATCTATCAACAATTGCCTAAACCACACCTAGTCCTAAACCAGCACTCTGTCCAGAATACGGTGGGCCAAAACTTGAGGAGCGGCAAAGAGATGCTGTGCTGTCACCAGCCGCACGGTAGCCGGGAGCGACAGGCGAGGCAGCAGGCGCGTCGCTGCCCGCACTTGACATGGCTGCCTTCCTTTTCTATCAGCCCGAGTACTGCAGCAGCAGCCTGCACGCCCTGCTGCTACAGGGCTACGCTACGCCAGACTGCCGCCGGCAGGCTGGCTGCCACCGCCGCCCGCCGCCTGGGTGCTATCGCTGCCGTCCGCGGCTATCGCATCGCTCAGTGGCAGCGCCGGCTGCAGCTCGGCGAGGCGGCCCTGGCGGCGAAGCTTCTCCAGCATCTCCACGCCGTCGAGGCGCGTCAGGTGCGCATTGATGTCCTCCACCTCCATGTCCACGGCCACCTGCGACAGTTTGATATGATGCTTCGTCAAATCAGTCTTGCTGTGATTGTCTCCAATCAAATGGAGATGCATCACACGACAGCAAGGAAGAAGATCGTGACGGGACAGCGCTGTCTGAGAGGTATAGTGCGGTCCTGAAACGGCTAATGCACGCCCAGGGTGGGGCACGGCGTGGTCCTTCCCCACTCCAGACTCAATCGCTGCACCTCCCAGCTAGTAAAGCTCACTACAGGGCTGGCGGCGGCGAGCTCCCACCTGCAGCTCCCCCGCGGCGCACGTGGTCTGCCCCAGCCGCAGCGCCGCGCAGCTAGATGCGGTGGATGAGCAAAGGTATGCCAATGGGAATCCCTCAAATCCTAAACGAACCTGCAGCTCCCGCGCGGCACGCATCGTCTGCCCCAACCGCAGCGCCGCGCGCGCCAGCTCGACGCGATGGATGAGCCGCTGCGGCGCCAGGTCCACAGCGCGCTCGTAGGCCGCCAGCGCCTCCGCGTGGCTGCCCGGCGCCAGCGTTGCGCCAAAAACCACCTTGATGAGCGCGCGCACCATGAAGTTGAGCTGCGGGGGCGCAACACACGGAGCCGCCATCAGCATTTCTGCTGCGCTGCACATTTGGCTGCGGAGCACAGTCTCCTCGCATGTGCCTCGGATATGTTACCAAGTGCAAGACAGTTGCAAGTGTAAGACAGCCTGCCTGCTACCGCAGGACTGAGTACTTGGCCGGCAGCAGCCAGATGAACTACATATTTCTGGCAGCAGCAGACGGGTGTTTGTGAGCATGCCATGAAGTGCAATACCCTTGGCGCACCTGCGCCATCTCGGTGTGCCAGCGCCCCATGAGGTGGTGCGCCAGGTCGTTCTCTGGGTCCGCCGCCAGCGCCGCCTCTGTGTCCTTCCGCGCAGAGGCCGCCAGCTCCACCTGGAACACGGGGAGGACACCTGGTTCAAACTGTTGCATGCCACACCGACTTTTGGCAGAAGAGTGAAAACCGACATGCATGGGCTGCCGGGTGTTCCACGGCTGCGTGACTTGTGCAGGCAATGAATGTGTGTGCTCCCTGCATTTCCATATTTATGCACCCACACAGCTCACATATGCAGAAAGAGTGATGTCGCGGTGCATTTTCTGACACACAAGTTGCGCACCTTTCGCCGGTTGTCGACAAAGAAGGTGAGGCGGCCCTTGGCCACACACGATGCGACATGCGCCGTCGCACAGGCTGGGTCTGCTTCCAGCGCCTGGCAGAGGAATCAACACCAATAAGGCCAAGTGTGTCACTCATGATTAGGCACTCAGGATTGTCCAATAGCGCCTGCCAGTACGCCTGCCAGAACACTAAGTCGCCTGAAATGCAGTGCGAGATCGCCGACAAATTTTCATGGACAGCTGGGCGAAAGCGGTGTGCACCTGCTCTGCGAAGGCTATGCCCTTCTCGGCACAGCTCTTGGCCTCCGCGTCAGGCGTTCCTGGGATGAAGGTGATGTCGCTCCACTGCTTCGACAGGCAGGCCAGGTACTCTGCGTGGCCGGGCACCAGCTTTGTCGCCTCCTGCAGCAGCCGCGGCATATACTTCTGATGAACATATAACATGAGTGTCGTTTCCGTTTTGTCGCAGTCACGATGGCTGAAGTGAAGTCCAGCTCAGTGTGCTCATAAGAACCATAAGAAACAGTGATTGATGCAGCTTCCAACAGGGCTCAGAAGATGTGCACCTCGAAGGCTTCAATGGCGCCGTCGATGTCCAGAGCTTTCTGACGCTGAAATCCCCGCTCGGCGGCGGCCCGCGCTGCGTGCTGCGGCCCCCGCTGCTCTCTGCGGCAGGGGAATTATATATTCAGGTCTCGTAGTGCAGCTTCTTGGATATCGACATGTGACACCACGCACAGACGGCAGGCGTCCTACAGCACTCGATGCCTCAAGACAGGAGTAATGCATGCAGCGCACGAACTAATCAACATGTCAGGGTTGCACGGCGGCGCACCGCCGCTGCTGGTTGGCTGCCTCGTCCTCGTGCCGCCGCCGCCACGGCAGCCGCAGGTGCAGGTGGCTACCGTGCTTGCCGTGGGCGCGCCGCGCCTTGGCGGTTCGCCGGTGTTCATGCCAGCTGCGATCAAGGACAGAGATCACGGAGTGCTGCATTGCTGGAGTCCCATACCCATACCTCCGTGACTGCTCTGACGAATATGCACCGCTAAGGTCGAGGCAGTTCAATGGGGCTTGCCGCCCTTGTTGCTACCTCACCTGTGCCGCGCGCGCGCCACACTGCTGCCCACTTTGTACCTCAGCACTGCTGCCAGATGGTGCACCTGCAAACGCCGGGGAAGCATGGTGTATTGATGAGGACCTTTACCCAATCAGCCCGGTGGCGGGAGGTGCCGGTAGGCTTCTGCTTCCACACAGGAAGTTGCACACATGGGACTATGCGCGTTCACCCAGCAATGAAGAGTAGTGCGCATCTCAGCCCACAGTCAGGATCAAAGACAGCTGCACTCACCTCGCGACCCATGTATGGCAGCGTGTGCCACGGTGCGAGGCTCTGCGGCGGCGCCGGCTGCTGCAGTGCTCGCCGCTTCTTCGAAGCATGACTGCCATCCTCCTCCCTGTTCGCCGCTGATGCCGCACCGGCAATAGCGCGGGACAGCAGAGCCTGCCATGTTCGGTTGCAGCACCAGGGTTCAGCATGTGTAGTTTTCAAGCCTGAAGCGGGTGCTCTGTGAGGGTGACCACCGCGCTGCGATGTGAACGCATGCATTAGGCAGAGTATCTGAGTCTGCATGCATCTCAGCGACATCAACACGGAAGTGCATGACGCACGAAGGGCGCAAAGACGCGCAGAGGCCTCGTCTGCTGCTGTCGATAGGGCGCCTTCACTACAAGGATGGCTCCTCTCCTGCGGCCAGCCGGGTCCTCGAAGCAAAACCGCATGTCACAGCTGTTGCGCAGACTTCAGGAAGATATTCCTGTCAGATGCTTAGGCAGTGTGGATCAATGCTCCGGGTCACTTTCGATCCACCACCGTCCAACCTGATCAGATTGATTGATCGACGGGGAAGTTGCCGCTGCTGATCGTTTACAGTGGATGTTCCGAAAATAATGCGGCAGACTGAAGCAGCAGAGCTTCACAAAGCGGGTTGTGAGCCGGTCAACGTCTCCCTGGCTTCGAATCCAGGGAAACGGATGATGCAACAATTACTGCACAACCTCATAAAGTGACTGCCGCCGCCCTGCCGCCGTTGCCCGCTTTTTCTATAGGCAGTTGCAACATGCAAAGGTCCAACTACAGCGACGTTTGGCTGCAACAAACAGCGAGCAGAGCCGCTGCTCAATGTCCTCGTCCTGGCCGGCCCCGGGAATCAGCGACGTTCATCAGTGCCTTCAAGGTTACAGATACGTGCGCACGGAGACCGCACGCAACAGCCCCTGTCATATGAAAGGGTGATCCTTGTGACAGATGAGGATAGTCACGCCGTCTGCTCCTCGAACAGTGGCTGGAATGGGAAGTCCGGAGACCGCTGCAGCCTGCAGCAGATCATCACACAGGTGTGGCGTCGCCTGTTTGGGGCACTAAGTCTCCTCGCAAGCCAGGAAACACACTCAAGGGACAAACTCAACACACTTCATGAGGCACTGGGTGTGGGCTGCGCTCACGCACAAGAGACAGCCTGGCTTGTGAGCTGTGTTTGGAAACGGAAAGCAGGGGCGCACCAGTTCTCCTCTGACCATTTGTGCTTTGGCCCGCCGTCCACAACGTGCATGCTGCAGTGCAAGCCAGGACAAGGATGTCAGCCGAGGTGCAAGCAAGGAAAACTGCAGCAACAAAGCCACGGCAGATCTGCAGTTCATGCAGCGCCCATGTCCATGTCTTGGTCAAGAAGCTGGCACCTGTATGCGTGCCGCGAGTGCGGCGACGTGTTCTCGTGTGAAAAGTGCACGTTCGCCCCGTGCAGCAGCACCAGCGCGCCCGCTTTGCACTGCGATCAATGTTTGGATGCTGCATCGATGGCTGCCTTCACGAAGTCTGTGCCGCAGCAGGTCATTAGAGTGCGCGGCCGTTGCAGAGCAGTGCAGAGCATGCGGACAGCAAGGTTGCTGACGCATGCGATCTGAGGGCAATCAATGGCCGGGCCTGCACCTCCAGAGGCACAAACTTCGTGAGGTCGTAGTCTGGCTTCTCGCCGTCAAACCAGACACTGTCATCTGTCTTCCTTTTGAAGCGGCGCGCGACGCCAGGCTGGTGCGAGCCCGGCCATGTCCACAGGCAGCCTGCAACATATGGTGCCGAGTCTCCAGTGCTGTTGCTGACAGAAACTCCAACAAAACTGAACGTCCGAAGTGTTGTAAGCAGGCTTGTGTGTGGGAACACAGTGCAGGGACAGAACATGCAGTGTTCGAGTGTCGTGCACAAGTCACACGCCAGTAAACGGCAACTCACCGTTTGACTTTGAGGCGTCCTCCAGTGCCACCCAGATGCCCGTCGCTGTCGGCGGATCGGTCCTGCGGAGAGATGAGGCAGCAGCTTCAACATGACAGACTCATTCAGATACAATCCAAGTCTGCAGAGGAGCACGCGCATGAGGCCGCCATACCACTGGCATATCAGCTGGGAGTGCATGACACGAAATGAGGTCCTCGGACGCCCGCACCAGAGGAAGCTGCTGTCCTGGTGCGGCACAACCTCGCCGCCGATCTTTGGCTGCTTGCAGATGTACATGCTCTGCACCGGCAGCGGCCGGTCAAACTCCAGCGACCTGAACAGCGCCTGCATCTTCTTCGACCTGCGCGCACATTGAGTGATGCGTCCACACCACTGTTGTTGTTTTGCGCCGATTCTCCCTAGAGCCTGAGCGGCTTCGAACATTGACCCCGTAAAGAGCAGCCAGTCAGCAGGTTGACTAGCGATCCAGAGTGAGCACCTTTACCCTGGCAGCTCATGCACACGCTGGAGCAGTCGTGAAGGCATAGCATGTTTCCAGGGTCAAACTTGCTAACACAATCCGAATTCAAGGAGCATTCCAGAAATGATCAGAGGCTTTTGCTCACCGTGAAAATTCCCGGAAGACGGGGTCCAGGTCGTGCATCGCGTGCCCGATTTTGTTGACCGCCAGCGCCTTGGGCTTGGTCAGCTGTTTGTCGGCGTCCATCGCCTTTTCCTCCAGGAACACCGAGATGCCGTTGGCGCTGTCCAGAAACTGGTTGTCCGTCCGGTATTGCTGCGGTTGAGAGAACAGAACTAGAGCTGTACTCGTACAACGTCAACGATGCAGGCAGGCGAGCACTTGACGCTGCGCATGCTGTGCTGACCGCGGAAGCAAGAGGTTGCAGGATGCATGATGCCCGATGGCTAGGCGTCAACGTCGTGCGCATGCTTGTATGTCATCGAGATACTCGCCTGGTTCACTGTGCTGAAGACCGAGGGGCTGGACGCGTCGAAATGCTCGATGATCTTCTCGGCACGCGCCTTCAGCTGGGCCACCTCGTCCGCTGACGCAAAGTCGTCGAGCACCAGGTACCCTGCGGTGCATCGGTTTGGGTCATGCAGGTGACGATGCAGGTTACAAATCGCATCTTGCAGTCGAGTGCTCCATGGCAGATGTGCTGCTTGCCAGCATGTGCGCATGTGCGCATTTGCTCACCGTCATTCTGAAATGCTGTGACCTGCTCCGGCGTCAGCAGGCTCTCTGCGCCTGGCGGTGCCATGCCTAGCCCGCTCACACAACCGCTTTTGAATTTTCGGCAAGCAGCAATGAGCTTTGCGCGAGTATGCCTGACCCTGAAGCAGAGAGGCTGACTGTACAGAGCCTGATGCTCGACTCAAGGTCAAGGCATGCACTAACAATTTCGAAAACCACAGAGTGCAGCGCGCCGCGTCAGCCGCAGACAAGAGCAAGATTATCCGCGTGTGCGTGACTGATATCAAGCGTTCTTCACGCTGTTCACTGGTTATTGTCCACCGCTTGGACCCTTCTAGCACGTGCCTCCTGCTGACGAATTGCAAATGCTCAGACCGCAACACACACCCGATGCTGCAGTGCAGGTAGCTAGGTCAGTGAGCATCACAGCAGCTCAGAACGGGAGGAAAGTGCGAGTCTGTTGCATTGGCGCATCGCCCAGGCTGTCCAGAAGCCTTCGGTTTTGAAACTCGCTTTGGCCATCGTGCTGCGCTTCCCTTTGCTGCTGTGAGGCCTGCTGGCTCCCGCAGGCCATCAGCAAAGGAACCGGACATGATATAGACAGCTGCAGGGGCGTGGCCCCAATGCCGAGGGAGCTGCGCAGTGTGGTCGAGTGTGAAACATCGTGTCTGGAGTCCATCTGGGCCTCGGAGACATGCCCTCTCTGGTGCGTGCTGCCTGTCGCATCGCACAGATACAAATCTCGTGTTAAAGAAACGTCATGCATGCCTTACTCTTCGCGTCTGAGTCTGACGCGCTTCGTGTCTCGTGCTGCAGCGATGACCTCTTCAAGAAGCCGCACGAGTTCACCACCTGCGGCTGCGTCTTCTGCTAGTGAGTGCCAAAGCTTGATGTCGACATTACAATAGTACCAATCAATCAATTTTCGAAGCACTATCAATTTACCTGTGCCCGAACATCAAGCTGCGGAATGCCAACGCTTACACGCCGCGCGTTATGTATCGCAGTGAGTGCGTCATACCGACGCTGGAGGGCATCGGCATCACCGAGTCCAAGTGCCCGTCCTGTGGCCAGCCGGGCTGGAAGAACGACCTCAGGCCGCACCTGCTGCACCAGGGCATCGTCGACTTTGTGCGCCAGCTGCGCGTGGTCAGCCCTTCAGGTATGCGACGCTTTCTGTTCTGCGGAAGTTTTTGGTCTGCTGGTCTCAAGACTAAAACGCAACCGCCTTCCGATATGAAGTCGATACTGATCATGACTGCTGCGATGTTGCAGCTGCGGCTGCGCCAGCATACGCTGCGCCTGGGGACAGCAAACCGACGCAGTCCCAGCAGGAGCCCAGCCGCCAGGCGGCCGCGGCCAGCAGCCCGGCAGCACCGTCCAGAGAGGCTGCGAGCTGTGCCAGCCCCTCGGTAGCCAGCACGCAGCGGCCGCAGCAGCAGCAGCTTGGGCAATGCTGCAGCCCTCCAGCAGCCAAGGCAGCCAGCCAGCAGTGCAGCAGCCCTCCAGCAGCATGCTCACCGGCCAGCGAGCAGCCATTGCCGGATCTTGCAGTGTCAACGGCGTCGCCGTGGGAGCTACAGCCATTGCAGAGCGGCGCCGCAGCGACGCCGCTGCACCCGCACGCATCTCAGGATGATGAGCTTGACGGTCCCGCACCAGCAGCAGCGGCAGAGCCCGCCCTCGCAGACGGCGCTCAGGCAAGCCAGCGGGGAGCTTTGCCGCTCCCAGCCATGTCTGCAGATGCGGCCACCGACTCAGAGCAGCGAAGCCAGGCCGCACCAGAGCAGCAGGCCGCCCGTGAGCAGCATGTGTTGGGCGCGGTCGAATCAAGAGCGGCGTCCACACTGCCGGCGCAGCAGCCTGCGGAGCGTGTCAGCGGCAATGGCAGTGCATCGCCACCGGCGGCGGCGGCGACAGCGGCAGCAGTAGCAGCGGCGGCAGCAGCGGCGGCAGCAGTGACAGTGGCGCTGGCGCAGCGCGACCGCCCCGCAGCAGAATCGCAGCCTCCGCGCAGGGCAGCGCCTGTCAACCAGGAAATCTCGCGGCAAGCCCATGGCAGCAAGCCCAGGGCGAAGCAGCAGGAGCATGACATGCTGAGGGACGGCATTTGCGAGGCTGATGTGCACCTGCACGTGGGCGAGGTGAGGGCTCGCATGTGCTTGCTGCATGCACCGCTGTTCTCGTTGATGAGGACCCACATTCCAGAGTGTAAAGTGCACCTCAGAATGTGATCCTGGCTGACAGACATGCAGACATTGTGCATGAGTCAGAGCACAGCATTGACTAAAGCTGCCTGTGCTGCCAACGCTGTGCCTCGCTCAATGTTGAAACCTCTCACCCAGTGTAGCGGCTGACATCCAGTGGCTGACAGTCGCCTGCGCATCTGCCCCCAGGCGGAGCAGTTGCCCGAGGCCGACGCGCTGCTGGCGGACATCAACAACCTGGACTGGGCCATCGCCAAGGTGCAGCGCACGATCGCTGCGATGCCCGCAGAGCCGGCGCCGCGCCCGACGCCGCCGCGGGACGCCACCCTGGGCCTGACGGAGTCGCTGGCTATAGGCACGGAGCGCAGCCTCGACGCCATTGACGCTGCCGTGCGGGCACTGGGTGCCAGGTGAGATGACTGATCACTTTGACCTGCAGCCGATGGCTGTTGAATTCGCTCGTGGCACCTGTTGCTGGACTGGAACCTGCAGGCGTTGCAAATGGCGGCGCCTCTGCAGGATGCGTCAGAAACTGTGAAACTAGGAATGAGTCGTGTCCACAGACGCGCTGGTTGTAACAGTCCACTCCTGTTATCATGCAGCCTGCCCGAGCTCACCTGCCACGAGGACCCGGCGCCGCAAGCAGCAGGCAGCCCGCTGCAGGGGCAAGATGCCCCCGACAGTCAGGCAGCTGACAGCGCCAAAGCCTCCCGGCAGCCGCCGCGCAGCCTGCCACAGCCACCAGCCGGCACGCCGCATGCGGCGGCGGCCCACCCCGAGCAAGCCAGCAAAGCAGAAGTGGCAGTAAGCCCGGAGCCATGGCCGGATGCGTCCGATAACCCGTCATGGCGCCCGGCCAAGACGGCCACGGTAGCCTGGCCGCGCGGCCAGCGGCACAGGGCTATGCAGACGGGCACAGCCGACTCTGGGTCGCATGGGGCCGTCAAGAGCGGGCCGGCGGCCGCAAGCGGCGTCAGCGGCAGGCAGCCTGTGGCACCTGCAGCGGCAGCGTCGATGGCCGAGGGCGGCAGCACCAGTAGGCAGCCTGCAGCATCTGCAGCGGCAACGCCGGCGGCTCAGCGGGATGCGCTTGAGGAGCAGGCAGCGGCGGTGCAGCAGGCGGCGGCAGCGGTGCAGCAGCCAGCCGTCGAGGAGGGTTGGCAGGCCGACGCCCTGCCGCAGCTGCATGCGCCACGGGGCCGTCTGCGCAAATCCGCCGAGTCTGATGGCGCCGCGGGTCAGCCGCCGCCGCAGGCGGGAAGCGGCGAGCTCGCTGCCACGCCGCGGGCCGCCGCGCAGCAGCAGCTGCAGCAGGCAGGGAGCGGCGAGGTCGCCGTCACGCCGCGGGCTGCGCCCCTGGCAGGCGTGCCTGGATCAGGGGACGGCAGCTGGAGGGCGAGCACCGGCAGGCGGAAGCGACGAAAGCAGGCCCACCCGGCAGCCGCGCCGGCCGACCTGCACCGCAGCGCGCCCTGCGAGCGGGACGGCCAGCAGGCTGCGGCGGAGCCTCTGTCCGATTCCGACGGGGCGACGCGCCGCGTCCGGGCGCGTCTTGCTGACGGCAATGCGCCACGCCGCGATGCCGGCACAGCCGCAGGTGAGCTGAGTTGAGTCAGCCAGCAGGGTGTTTTCATCCACTCGTGGCGTGATGCCGGGGTGGTTTTCTTGGCACCACAAGCAAAAGGGATACATAGAGGGCATTGGGCTGTTGCTGGCACCTGAGGTCTGACGCCGCAGTCGACCATCGGTGGCCCATTCTTCATGGGGTTTTAGGGTTTTTTCCAGATCAAAATCAACATCCAGGTGCCTGATCATGTGCAGGCAGGAGGCGCGGCCCAAGCCTTGTGGGCCAGCGGCTGGAGGTGTTCTGGGACGGCAACGACAGACACTTCGCCGGCGTCGCTGACGGCTTCAATGCCGACGAGGTGTGACCAGGACCACCATCTGCTCAACTGAGTCACATCAGACACACAGAGTTTGGCGCATGTGCTGGGCAGCCAACATGTTCACCCCAACACGCTGCCTGCGCTTGGCCGGCTTCATCGGCTGCCACCAGCCACCGAGCTTCCACAACATGGACGGACCTGGATGCTCAATTGTGAGTATTCAATGATGTCATAAAAAATGAAATGAATAAATAAAATATATAATAGAAATGTTTTGAAAGTTTTGGTGACATCTAACGCACTTCCGCAATGCCTATTCCCAGGGCAAGCACCACATCGACTACGACGATGGCGACCAGGAGGAGGTGGACCTGTCGGAGGTTCCGTGGCGGCCGGTGGACGGCTGGAGGCCCAGGAAGGTGCAGCGCAAGGCTGCCAAGGAGCGCGCCGAGGCCGAAGCGCGGCGGCAGCGGATCACCGCCGCCGCCGCCAGGGCCACGACCCACATCCCCAGGCCGATGCCCCGTCGGCGCGTGGCGCCCGGCGAGCAGGTGCACACCACCAGTCCGGAGCGGCAGCCGACAGACGATGGCGGCGAGGATAGCTTGGAGGCGGCTGCCAGCGCCCTAGACAGCAGCGGCTCTAAAGGCGGCGGCAGCACCGACAGCAGCGCCGGCGCAGGCAGTGATAAGGGCAGCCCAGCGGCGAGCGAAGCCGAAGGCTGCCCGCTTGCAGACAACAGCGGCGAAGCAGACAGCAGCGATGCGGACAGCAGCGACGGGGACAGCCACTCGGCCAGGCGCCGCAGGCACTGCGCGCCCAGTGGCAAAGCGCGGCGCCTCGTCGGCACGAAGCGTCCGCTGCCGCTCACGTCGTCAGGCGCGGCAGACCCTGGTGCGGCTGCGCCGCGGGGCAAGGCTGCTCGCAGCACGGCGGCAGGCAGCGTGCCGGCAGCGGCAAATTCGTCCCTCGCCTTCAAGGCGGCGCACCCGAAGGCGGCAGCGCTGCGGCTGCCGGAGCCGATTGCCGCCATGGACAGCCAGGTCGCCGCGGAGCTGCTGAGCAACTTGCAGCAGAGCGAGCGCCCCCCAGTCCGCACGCCCGCTGCTGCCCGCCACCGCTCAGACAGCCCGCCAGCGCGCCACAGCGCTCGGGCCGCCGTGACACGCCGTGATGCACAGCAGGACTCCGTCGAGGCAGCGAAATCAGCCGCGCCGCCGCCGCTCGCAGCGCCGCCGCCGCCGCTCGCAGCCGCAGCGGACGCCGCACCTACAAGTCCGGCTTCCAGAGCCCGGGCCAGCGGGCGGCTGGCCGCACAGGCGGCGCCAGGTGGCACGCTGACCGATACGCCGGCAGAGCCGGCTCGGGTGCAGGCGGCGGCGGCGCGGACCCAGCAGCGCACGCCGGCGGCGTGCCCGCCGAGCGCAGCCGGCAAAGCGCCGGCGCCGACGCCGCCATCTGCCGCTGCACGAACCGCGATGAAGACGCCAGCGGCTCGGCGCGACAGCACGGCGACCACCGCCACGCCCGCCTGGTGGGTCCCCAGTATGACGGCGTCGGGCACGGAGCGCCGGGACAACGCCGCGGGCGTGTTCAGCAGCGGCAGGGCGCGCAACGGGGGCCACGGCGAATCCCAAAACCCTGACACGCCGGCCGCGGCGCGGCTGCCGGACAGCGGCGAGGCGCTGTTCGCGTGCCTGCCGGGCGGCTCGTGCGCCTCTGCTCAGGGCGGCAGCCCCGCGGCGGCAGCGGCGGTGGCGGGGCCTGGCGGCAGCTGGAAGACGCCGGCAGCGGCGTCACAGCCGGCATCGCAGCCGGCATCGCAGCCGGGGCGCCGGCGCTCGGCCGTGACGCCGGCGTTCCTGCGCCTTACGGGCGTGGCGAGCCTCAAGACTCCCAAGGCAAGGCTTTGTCGTCCTTGCACGAGGAAGTGATGCACACATAGCCAGCTGAGAGCATCCACCCTGCCAGCCACCATTTCCTGTGGGACGCTCAGCCCTCCGCCCTTCACAGTGCTGCAGCGACAACAGTTCTTGGTTGTTGCATATGGCGGGGCCCCAACAGGCAGCAGGGACGCAGAACGGGAACATCTGGTCCCATTCCATGTCTCACGCTTCTGACATCTGCCGCAGACGGGGAAGCCTGGGACGCAGAGCCTGAAGAAGGCGCGTGCCGGCCGCCAGGTGCTGGCCTCGGTGGACCCCGCCGCCAGGGCCGCCCGCAGGTAGGGTTTACAGTGTGTGACACCCTTGCACAACGTTCTGGCCAAGTGCACTCGAACGCTTGACCTCCCTGCTGCACATGCCGCGAATGCCATCGCCGCGATCAGCTTGGGCCTTCCGCAGTTCTGCAGGCTTTGCCAGGCGGCATGAACGAGGGTTTTCATGATGCTTCAGAAGGTCTCCTGCTGAGCCTGCGTGCTGGTCTGCAGGGACAGCGGGAAGCGGGTTGTCTCCTGCAGCGGGCTGCCCGGCGTCCAGGTCAAGATGCTGTCCAGGTTCTGCGAGCAGCGAGGCGAAGCCTTCAGCCTCAACAGCAAGTCCACGGCGCCGCCAGAGTGCGTCCTCTAGCTGGCAGCCATCCGCTTGCCACAATCTGATCCTTGCGTTCATCTGCTTGATCATCTGTGCGTAGTGGTGGTTTTCGTATGATTATTGACCAGCTTGGTCTGTTTGTATGTTTGCTGAACTGTTTACGTGCCGCAAAGACGGGCGTCTCCTGCTCAGCCCTGCATCTGGTGCAGTCCATGGCAGCGCGTCTGCAGGCCTGCTGCCGCCAAGGCTGCTGCGCTCTTCTCCACACTCATTGTGAACTTTTGTTTTGAAACCAAACGAGGCTCACGCCCTGCTGCCGCAGGGGCACGACGCACCTGGTGCTCAGCGAGGCGCGGGGGCAGCAGGGGAAGCGGACGCTCAAGGCGCTGCGCGCAATGCTGCGCGGCAGCTGGCTGCTGTCCTGGGACTGGGTCACCGACTCCATTGCCGCCGACGCCTGGCTGCCGGAAGCCGACTACGAGATCCAGGTGCGCACGCATCTTCAATGTGTTTGCCCCCATGGAGACGACTGCAAGTTGCAGGTGCGCAGTCCTCTGCATGCTGGAAGGGGAACGTGCTGTGTTTTCTGTCTCGGCAGAAATTCATAGACTTTTGATTTACAGCAGTACGTCTCATCTCATGCAGCTGCGTCTATGCTATGCGCGCTCATGGAGATCCACTTGTGGTGGGAGGCGAATCTGGCGGCGACACCTGGTGGCTGCAAATGCGCAGGGGATGGCAGGGGGGCTGAACAAGCCGGAGGGGCCGCGCAAGGCGCGGCTGCGCCACCGTGTCGGCAAGCCACCGCTGCTGCACACCCTGCACGAGGCCATCGTGCTCGGCGCCTCCCTCACCGCAGGCAAGCATCATTCGTCCCCTGCCACTTCGCATTCGCCTTGCTTGGCGCCTTCCTCACCGCAGGGTGGGTCGTTGCTGTGGATGTGCTGGCGCACCTGCAATGCTGAGCTTGCCATGCTCCCTTCGTTCTCTGTGCCCCAGTGTTCTCGCAAATTGTCCTGAACACCTGCAGGAACGTATGCGCCATGAAAAATCTATCGAATGCCTGTCAATATACGTGATGTACATCCACCAAACTCAAATGCCCGGTGGAGTGGCCTATAGACACACTTCCGCTGTCGAGGCCGACATGGATGTGCTGGTGGCCGCAAGCCCTATTGATGGCACTGGCCCTAGACACTCAATTCTCAAAGGTGTGACTGTCACGCTCACGGTGGATGGTCCAGGTTCTACCCTTTGCCGTAAAGCTGCAACTCTTCCAGACACGCTGCCGCTGTCGCGGGACGAGCTGGAGGTGATGGTGGCGGAGGCGGGCGGCCGCCTGCTGACGGACCTGCCGGCAATATTAACCATGATTGTAACCTCAAACCGACAACACCACCACCCGCAGACACGCTGCCGCTGTCACGGGATGAGATGGAGGTGCTGGTGGCGGAGGCGGGCGGCCACCTACTGACGGACCTGCCGGCGGCGGTCGCCGCCGCGGAGCGCAAGGCGGCCGCCGACGGCTCCCAGGCGGCCGCGGCCGCGCCGCCGCCGCCGTCGGTCTACGTCCTGTCCACCGGCACTGACACCGCCGAAGTGGTGGATTTGGCGGTGCGCATTTCCGGCTATCTTTGACAGGGACTACAACTTCTTTTACGTCCCAAGCGGCTGCCTGCACGCGGGGTTGCAGGCCAGGCGGCCTGATGCGGTGATGCCAGCATTTTGAGACAAGCTTGTTGCGTACGGCACACACAACTCAATCAAGATTTTGCCTGCTCTACCTGCGGAACTGTAGGGTCCTGGCGCCTGCTGACTTCGTCGCACAGAATTTTGGCAACCGATTCCCACCCTTTTGATGCGGTGCCGCGTGTGTGTGCAGGCACGCCCGGGGGTGCTGGTGCTATTAAGCAACTGGCTCCTGGACTGCATTGCGGCCATGAGCATCATCCCCACCGAAGTGTACGAGCTGCACTACCAGAGCAACTGACTTATGTGGCGCAGCCAGCCTGGCGGCGTGCAGCCCGGGGTTGCCTGTCATGCGCGCGGGGAAGGGGGAGGCGGAGCAAAACGGAACAGGCAGTGTAGTTTGTGTCGGTTATGTGCAGTGATTGCAGACACCGCTGCGCTCGCTGTTGCCTTTCCATAGCGGCAATTGCTGTGTCCGATTATTGATCAAGCCTTCACAAGCTCATTTGCTTTGCCAGCACATTAGAGACCATTTTTGTGTGTGGAGCGTGTCGTCAACTGTAGTGGGGAGTCGGTCTTGCGATGTGCAGGCAAGGTGTGGAATGTTTGGTCTCGCTCCAAACTCGAGGTGGCAGATGCAATCGTCAGCTCATGGTTCAGGGCCAGCTGAGGCTTGCTGCATGTTTGTACGCAGCGGCGGCAATACAAGTGCACTGCCCAAGTGAATTTCCTACAAAGCTGAAAGCTAGACATGCTTGTAATACGTAGGAGACGACATGGCAAGACCGCTTCAAAATTTTCTTGTGCGTCTGATTGTCAGCACCATGCGAGTGTCTGCAGAAAGCCTGTCGTAGCTATGTGCTCACAGAAAGGCGTGCGCCGGCGCAGCAAATTCTGACACAACGAGGATGCGGCTTGAATTAGCACTCTCAGCTTGTGACTTCTGCCTTGTCCAGTCTACGCCGGTCATAGAACAAAAGGCTATCTTGAGGCCGCCGAATGCAGCAGCAGCGGGCGGATCATTGGCCTCAAGCGCCTCATGTCGATCCTGTTAGGCTGAGTCGCAGTGTACAACAGCAAGCGCCAGCCTGCCGCTTTTTTTCTGAGGCAACAGGTATCTTCATTGCACTGCCTCCCCGGAAGAATAGCGGTCACCGCCGTAGCCCAGAACACGCTGCCGCGGCGCGCATTCAACCCGGACCGCCAGAGGTGGCCGCCCCTGCCGCTGCAGAGCGATGGCGGCGGCGCAATGCCTTCCATCTGGCAGCTGAGTTGTTTCATATTCTTCTGCCAATGTCCACCGTCGCAGCGCTTTCCATCTGGCGGTCGAACCCTTCTGCCGCGTTGCGGCAGTCAAGCCAGCTGGGCGAGCAGCGAGCGCAGGCGCTCCTGCTGCGGCTCGGACGCGTGCGGCAGCGCCGCGCGGATGAGCGGGATGGGCACCATGCCTCTCGCCAGGTCCGCCGCCGCTCCCAGCCCCTGTTCTTTTGCCAGCGCGTGCACCGTCTGCGCAGCAGAAATGCCGTGTTGTAATGTCGTGTCCTCCAGGAGTTGATAATATCACCAGTTTGTAGCTCAGGTGGACAGGCCTGAGATGGAAATCAGAACGGTGAGCGCCTGAGCGGTGGCCGCACCAGGCTTCCACTCCATCGTCTTGATCAGGAGATGAGGCACAATCCGGAATCCTGTCTTATGTCATCGCAAACATCAGAAGCGGACCTGCAGCGTCTGCAGGTGGCGCGCGAGCAAGGGGAAGAAGGCGGCCCAGGCGGCGGCCCAGGCGTCGCACGCTAGCGCGGGCGCCACTGCCGGCTCCAGCTCCGCGGCGCGCACCAGCAGCGCCGCCAGCACCTCAGCCAGCCACGCGCCCCTACTCTCCCCCGCCGTCGTGTCTGCAAACACATGATGTTTGAGCAGTTGGCCCAGAGAAGACATTCAGACACTCTGCCGTCAGCACTTCTGCCAGCCACGCGCCCCTGCTCTCCCCTGCCGTCGTGTCTGCAAGCAGACCCGATGTGAGCGATCAGCCGTAAAGCAGATGCCAACATGTCATCATGGCAGTAGACACCACCAGCAGCCACCGCCCTTGCTCTCCCTCGCCATCGTATGTAGCCAGGCGCAAGCTGCACCATCAGTGGCAACCAGAAGCCTGACTTTCAGGTGACGCCAGCACAGACAGCCCGCGCGGGCTGCATTACTGAAGCCAGTCTTCCGTCAAATGGCGGCAGCCCTGGCCGGTACAAAGCGAGGCCGGCTGGCGTCCGTTCCCGGCATTCTCCATATCCAACGGATTCTAGCAACCCCAGAGTCCTTGTCCAAGCCTGACCTGGCGGGTACAGCGGCAGCAACGCGTCGGCCGATGGAGGCGGCAGCTCATCGCCCTCCTCTTCCGTCTCGGGCGCCGCCAGCGCGAGGTCGCCGCCGGTCACCGCCGCCAGCGCCCCGGCGATCGCGGACGGCGCATCGGTGCGGCGGATGACGCCCACCGCAGCGGATGCCACCCGGACGCCCAGTGCCAGGTCCTCGTCCCGGCCCTGCAGCGATACTCGTCCTTTCTTTACTCGTGATTCAGCTGTCACTAGCGGTTTGAGAAGCAGCTGGTCGCAAGACGGCAGTAGAGAGGCGTCGCGCAGGAGGTGTGAGCTCACTGCCTATGCTGCACCTGCGGGAGGTGAACAGCAGGACAGGCACAATTGTATGTCGTGCTGTGGCTCCCGCTGTCTGAGAACATGAACACGTGGTTGGCGACTGATTTCAGGGGGTGCAAGAACGCAGGATTGGGGGATGCACCTGGTCGGCGTCGGGGGGCAGGGCAAATATGGGGCGCAGGTTGCGCAGCAGGCCCAACAGCATCGCCGGGCTCTGCACCCGCACCGCCTGCCCGCCCTGCTCCGTGTGCGCGCCCTGCCCATAGCAGAATAAAATCAGCCATAAACCGTGCCGACGTAAACAGCATCTCCACCCACATACAGGCAGCTGTTCACCTGGTTGCCACACCTCTGATCGAGGCTGCCTGGCTCAGCAAAGCATCCCGCCGGCATTGGCGCTTCACAGACCTGGCGCAACAGTAGTCCTGTTGTCAATGCTCTGGCCAAACGATGGAGTATACTCGCAGCCAATCCGCCGCCCCACCTGCGGCGGGACCATGAGCGCGAGTGCGCGCGCCAGCAGGTCGCGCCCCTTGCGCAGGCCCAGCAGCCGGCGCAGCACCCCGTCCTCCGGCTTCTGCGCCTTCTTCTTCCGCCCCTTGCCGCCGGCGCCGCCGGCAGCAGCGGCCGACCCGTTCTCGCACGGAGGCGCCGTCGAAAGGCGCAGGCTGGCGGCCAGGCCGTCCATGAGCAGCGCCCGCCGCTGCCGCAGCGGCACCTCGCCCTCCGGCGCGCCGCCTAGGCAGCAATGAGTAGGCATTCCATCGAAGGTTCGAGCCGATGTGGTATGAGTACATATGGTGCTCAATTTCCGAGGCAGCAGCGCTTTCTAAAGACGGGATATGAGCCGAAGTGCTGTCCTCCACGTCTGGCATGCCAGTGGAGCGGAACACGCCATCTTTGAAGCTGTGTCTCAGTGTGAGAAAGAGGGCGGCGCACTGGGGGAGGCGGCAAACAGGCGGTCGATGTCCTGCACGTCCAGCAGCAGCGCGAGGCAGTCCTCGATCATGATGCGCGCCGCCAGCGCCGGCTCCTGCTCCAGCGGCCGCCTCGCCTTCCTGTCGCTGGCCTTGGCCTCCTCAGCGGCCTCGTCTCCATCGGCGCCCTGCATCGTTGAGCAGGTTGCGAGATGAGAAACGTGTGGCCGAAGCACTACAAAGTATGGGTCATGGGCAATGGCAGCGGTCGATCGTAGCGGCAGGTGTCGCGAGGCGATTCCTGTCAGCATCCAAATACATATGAATGCAGGTGTGGCAGCACCGCGCCGCACCCTGGCGGCCGGCGGCGCCTCGGACACTTCCATGAGCGGCTTGGGGCGGCGGATGTTGGAGAAGGGGATGCGGCCCAGCCCCTCCAGGCTGACAAAGGTGTTGACGGCGCGGTCGCCGCGCTGGCTGGGCGCCAGCTCCCGGATGCGCTCGGGCGCAAACCAGCGCGCGTTGCGGCCCCCGCCGTGCTTGTTCACATACGCCTTTTTGCAGCACGCACAAAGCTATTGAGACTCTGGTCCGAGTGCCTGAATGACTCTTTAAATCAGTTCGAGGTGCCCTGCTCGTTGATAGTGCGTCACACCACTCAAGATGCTTGTGAGTAGGCAATGCAGCGGCACGCAGCCGTCACGTATTCTGGGCGGGGGGCACCGTGATGCAGGTTTGCGGCGTGACAAGACAGTGACCCCTCCAGAAACTTGAAGACAGGTCCTTTCTGGAGATCCCAACCTGGTAGTAGAAGTCCTCGATGTAGGGCGGCCCGCTGTGCAGCGACCTCCACTGGATGCGCAGGATGCTGTCGATCTCGTCCGCGTCCATGTACTTGGACTCGAAGCGGCGCCGCTGGCCGCCGCCGCCGTGCAGCCCCTGCACAAGCGTCAAGACTCAGCACTGAGTCAAAGGTGGTCCCGAACATGTGCACAGCGCTCGCCGTGCATCGCCCGCCAAGTTCTTGCCAGCGGCAACGAGTGAACGGGCGCCATGGTGTCGCCACTGGAACTGGACGCATGACCATCTTTCTGCTGGGCTGAGGACAGGGGCAGTGCGGCACACCTGGTGCTGCTGGTGGTTGATGAAGTGCGGTCCTGGGTGGCCGGGCGGCATGCCGCGGCCGGGGTGGGGGGCCCCTGGGTATGGACCCGGCGGCGGCTGCGGCATTGGCTGCGGCGGGCCGAAGGGAGGCATGCCCGGCGGCGGACGCGGCATTGGCTGCCCCGGCTGCATCCAGCCTGGCGGCGGACGCGAGCCGGCCAGGTGCGGCGGCATGCCGGGCCGGCCCGGGGGCATGCCTGCGTTGATGCACAAGGCGTGCTCAGCAACACTCTTGCACCAGCACACAAGGGGTATGGTGGCAAAATCCAGACCATGACCACTTTCGCAATCACCCCCCCAAGAGCACCATTTGTTTTGCTAGGAACGTTTAGTATCCTTCACTCACCAGGCATGGAGCCAGGCGGCCCCTGCGGGCGCCACCCGGGCGGCGGCGGCCGCTGCTGCATCTGCCCGCCCGTCATCGCCGCGTAGGTGCACGGCCCCTGCGGCCCCAGCGGCGGCGGCCCATGCAGGTGCGAGTGCGGCGGCCGGTGCGCTGCATACACCGCGTGCGCGGCGCGCTGCGCTGCCGCGGCGGCCGCCTGCTGAGGCGTCATCTGCGGCGGCTGCTGCATCAACAGGTGGAATGTTAAGCGGTGATGTGTGCAGCCGGCATCTGGTGCATGACGGAAGATTCATAATTGAGAAATTAGGTGCCTGGCGCAAACAAAGTGTGCACAACTGTTGCAACAGATTGATGCTGTCAGAATGCTCAGCCCGGAGCAAGCAGGAGTGCGCCTGCTGGGGGAAGCCGCGGGGTGGCGGCGGCCGCGGCAGAGGCTGGCTGGCGCTGGGGTCGCCAAGAGGCCCTGTGGGGCCGCCCTGCGCCTGCGCCCGCATCTGTGCCTCCAGCTCTGTCACCGTCATCGGAGTCTGCAGGAGGGGTACCAAACAGCCTCAACTCCCGTGAAACATTTCGTGGGATGTGAAGCAGTTCAGAAGCCTTGACGGGGTTTGGGCGGCAATGGCCAAGTGATGCGCCCATGCAAGCTTCAGCTGAGCATTTACGGCGCACCGTGATGCGGACGCCGGCCAGCTGGCTCTGTGCCTGCTGCAGCTGCTGGTGGTGCTGCTGTGCATGCGGCAGGAAGCCCGGCGGCGCTGGCGGCGGCCCTGTCCGCGGACGCGCCTGCACAGGTCGTGCCAGGCGATTGGCATGACAATTACCACGAATCAAGCATCACCAAGTCAGAACCCTGGCAGATGCTGAGACTTGTTGCAGCAGCAAGTTGCGCACAAGGCCAGGCAAATGGGTCGTGATTCGCCAGCCTGTAAACACAAAAAAACGAAAAGCATTGGGTGCTGAAGGCGCACGTCAATGAAGCCCTGGCCCTGCTGCGGCGGCGGCACCATTGGATCGAGCGGCCCAAACCCTGCCAGACGGTCTGCAGGAGGCTGCTGCTGGTTTTGTTGTTGTTCCTGCAACAAAACAAACCGGACTATCAGCATCGTGACGTGTGACGCCAAGCTGTAGTCCATACATGCGCAGTCATGTCAAGGAGTCTCACCAAAGCCTACCTGCGGTGCCGAGGCTGGCAGTGGCAGCTGCGTCGCGTGTGCCGCAGCGCCAGGCAGCCCCGACAGCTGGCCCCAGGGGTCGTCCAGCAGCCCCGGCGGCGGCGGCGGCAGCCCGCCGGGCGCGTGCGTGGCGGCCGCCTCCGCGCTCCGACCCGCCGCGGCGGACAGCCCTGGCAGCGCTCCGATGATGCCGCTCAGGCCGAGGTTGACGCCGCCGGCCGCGGCCCCGATGGCCCCGGCGCCATCAGCGGCACCGCCAGCGGCACCGCCGTCGATGGGCATCCCGCTGCCGCCGATGGGCGTTCGGCCGCCATCGCCGCCGAGCGGCGTGCCAGGGCCGCCGAGCGGCTGGTCCAGGGAGCTGACGAAGGGCGAGGGCGCACGGTCGGCCTCACCGCCCAGCGACCGCGCAAACATGGTGGCGAAGGACAGGTCGCTGTCGCCCGCCAGGTCCGGGTCGATGTGTCCCAGGTCCGCCTCCACCTCCGCCCCCGGCTCGCCCGCCAGGCGCTCCTCCTCGGGCGGCGCCTCCACGCCGTCCTGTTCGCGGGTCACGGTGCCGCTAAGCATGCACTTGCTTAGCGACCAACATGGTCGAGGACGCCCACCAAGCGCCCAGAAACAACACAAGGGAGATGTCGGGAAGGGGGATACAGATGCAGTCTAGTGCCAGGGGCAGTCATGCCGAATTGCCGGCCGCATTGTGAAAGCGCTGAGCCACTGACCAGCCGCACAACGACGGCAAGTCTCAGCGTTTTGCAAGTCCAGGCTGAGATTCGTAGCTGTCGCGTGCGTCGCTCACCTCCAGGCCGCCCAGGGCATCGCTGGCTGCATCGTCGAATCCGCCAAAGAAGGAATACTGCTCCGCTCCCAGCCGCCCGGACCCCTGTGCAAGTGTCACAGCAGGCGCGGTGAGGCATCGTGTCCCAGCAACACAGCATGCTAGCACTCAAAACATTACAGATGCTGCTCAGTTTCCAACGCGGCGACTGCCGGGTCGCCAGGACTGCGACAACCAAATCACCTCGCGATCGATGGAGGCCTGCTGGAACCCCGTGGCTGAGGCAGCATCGTCAGCACCTGTGCGGATGCAAGTTTGAAAGGTGCGATGCTCACATGCATGGTACGGCCACAGCAGGTGCAACGTCACTCAGGTGTTCGAAGCGATGCAGACCTTCGAAGGTGTCGTCGTTCTTACCGTCATCAGCCGCGGCCTCTGCCATGGCTGCCAGTAAGGCTCTTCGATGCCACAGCTTTACTGTTACACAGGAAGACAGCGGCACTCGGGCCAGGCCTCATTCATGGCAATCGCGAGGGACGTTAATGTTGGCCTTCTTTGCTCCCCCTGCTCGCAAGTTGCTGGAAAAAGTGGCGGCAGGGCTTGGTGGCAAGGGGCTGGCTCTGCCACTGTGTATGACGCCTGGCGAGGCTCGAGCTCATCGGCAGCATTACAGCGAGACCCTCGCGCACACACCATCGTACCAGTCGGATCCAGTTTACGTTGGGCACCATACGCCCGCTGCTGCACCGCCACTTGGTAGTGCGGCGGGCCTGGCTTTACAGCGGCTTACTTCGACTACCTAGCCTCTGCTCTCTGTAACGGCAAAGTGATGTGCCTTCTTCCCACAAAAGCAGGTTTCGTTCGCTGTTCATAAACCCCACAGGCGGCTGAGCCCTAATTCGAAACATCACCCTCTAATATATGGGCAACTAGGCGATCACGAAACAATGCCGGCTTGAATTGGCATACGTACAGCGGTCGATGCTAGCGTGCCTGAGAGTCTATCGTTATAGTGACCGGCCCGTCATTAACGAGCGCCACGTCCATCATGGCGGCGAAGCGCCCGTCATGCACCCTTTCGGGCATGTACGCCCGCCGTACACGGTCCACCATTGCCGCATACGCCTCTTTTGCCTGTGTGTAACATTCTAGCTGGAGATTTGCAGGTTTCGATAAAAAAAGCGCCACACGTTGATAGAGGTGCGCCTGCCAGCTGCATGTTGGCGATCGTATGGCACGCAACAGATGCCAGCAGAGATCGAATCACAATGGCAGGTCATTGCAGGGGTGGCCCAGCTCGTTCATTTACCTCCTGTGGCGGACGAATTCAAGCTTATTGCCTTTGAGATTGCCAAAAAGTGTGAACTGGCTGACAAGCAGCAGCTCGTACTTGTTCTCAACCACCTGCATGTATGCATGAGGACGTCAGCATGCGATCCCAGGAACAGTCAGCCATGATTCATTTGAGTAACGTTGTTGAGTTTGAGTGATCATGGTCAGAAAGGGCGTGCGATTTATTGTGGGATGTTCTTAGAATGCCCCCAGGCAGTGAGCCAGCGCACGTTGCTGCCCCATGCGCGCTCCGGTTTGTCAAGGTTGGGCCACAGGCGGATGCCCAGAAGTTTGCGGCAGCTGCAATCCCGGCGCCACAAACGTCAGTGGAGGTCACAGCTCACAGTTCACAGCGTGTTTCAATCAAACAGGTGATGTCTGCCCGTAAAGACGAGGGCAAATGCTCACATGTACTCTGCGTCTGCGTCGGTGTCGCCGACGCCTAATCCGAGCAGGCAAAGCAGGCCAGGCCCGATGCTCGAGATGACCTTGCCGTCCACCTGCGATCGGCGTGACAGTCGCATTATCAGTTGTCCATGGCTCAGGCTGCTCGATTCTTGTGACTGCCAGCGGTCGACGCCGCATACCGTAACGCTAGCCTTAGTTACGCGCTGCAGCACCGCTCTCATGCCAACCACCCGCTGTGCACAGGACGACCGGTGCCTCCTAGTTTGTCCCTGCAGTCCCGATCCGCTGATGCTGGCCCCACTGGACCGACCCCGGCAGCTGCAGACCAAAGGAGGTGCCAACCCACTGTTTGCAGCAGATGCACATGCAGCGCGTCGTGTGCCAAGCATCAGTATGAACACGCAATGTTGTGTACGGTAGCACAAGTATTGATTGCAGCGACTGCGCGGCTGCACCTGCACTGCAATTTCGTGGGTAGGTCACGTGCCTTTCGCCTTTCCTCCCTTTCCTCCCTTTCAGCAATATTACCCCTTCAGCCCTTTCGGCATTCGCCTTTCGGCAACGGGCCGCCACATGCCCGTGTTTATGCGACTCGGCAGTTTGCACGTTTCGAAACAACGAACTTGTGCATTGATCAAACCTACAATCGCCTGCTTCACGCTACCGGCTTCACAGCGGGAAGGCGCAGAGCAGTGACTTTCATTTACGGCGTTCCGGAGGGGGCATGCAACGCAATTATTGCGTGAACGGCGACAGTACGTTGTCTCGCCAGTGATAGCCTGACAAGAACAAGCCGCCCGTCATGGGCAAGTCGAAGGGAAAGCACAGGCTTGATAAGTTTTACCATCTCGCCAAGGAGCAGGGGTGAGCGTTGTATGTTGATGTCGCCCCTGCAGCTGGTCTTGCAACATGCGTTTCTGCGCACTGCTCATGTTGTCATCCAACGTGAGCATGCCGGTGAGCTCCGCAATGCGTTGTGCCAGGTACCGTTCCCGAGCGGCGTTCAAGCTCGTGCAGCTCAACCGCAAGTATGACTTCCTGTCGTCGTCGCGGACGCTGCTGGACCTGTGCGCAGCCCCAGGTGACCCACTGCAATGACTGTCAAGTGCTACATTTGCGGTCGGTGCCGGCGCCGGCACTAATGCCTGCAGATGGCCTCCGTGCGCCGCCACCTGGCCGCCGGCCATCTGGAGCCTCAGCATACATCCATCGCAAGTTGTCACCTTGAGGAACCTACATCGCAGTAATACCTTGCTTCAGACGGACCAACTGCCGACACTGGGCGAATCTTTCCTCTGCGCAGGCGGCTGGTTGCAGGTGGCGGCCAAGACGATGCCGGTGGGCAGCCTCATCGTGGGTGTGGACCTGGACGCCATTCGCGCCATCCCCGGCTGCACCACTCTGGTCGGCGACATCACCTCCCAGAAGACGCGCGTGGTGAGCTATCTGTCCATCTCGCTTGACCTTACTCGTCATACTGCTTCTGGGCGCCGGCAACAGCCCGTGAGGGACGCAGGATCAGACCACAAGAAGCGGGCAACCTCTTTTGAGTCGGACCATTGTGATCCTGTCCTGAACATGAAACCATCAAGGACGTATTTCTCGAGTGAAACAGGAAGTCAGCCTTGCTGAGCGTGTTGAGCTCCCGTGCGCTGCAGGACCTCAAGAAGGCGCTGGGCGGGTCGCCGGCGGACACGGTGATCCACGACGGCGCGCCCAATGTGGGCGGCGCCTGGAGCAGCGAGGCGTACACGCAGTCCGCCCTGGTGCTGGACGCGCTGCGGCTGGCCACCGAGTTCCTGGCGCCGCGCGGCACCTTTGTCACCAAGATCTTCCGGTGGGCCGCCTGCTCCCCCCCTCTGCCACTTGCCACCCCTTGTGCTCTTGCTGGAGCACAAGGGGTGGCAATGTATCACCATTGCCCCTGTAAGCGTCCCTGCATGGTGAAACCTGTATGTGCCTGGTGTGTGGAAGGTTGGCCAGTGGCCTCTTGCCAGACCACTTCCGCCAAGCTTCCCGGGCCCGGCACTGGGCTAAACGCGCAGCGATTGGGACCAGCCTCTGAAAGCATTGGTGTCCCGTTTCCGACAGGTCGCAGGACTACAACTCGTTGCTGTACGCCTTCAAGCAGCTGTTCGAGAAGGTGGACGCGACCAAGCCGGCGGCGTCGCGCAACACCTCCGCCGAGATCTTCGTCGTGTGCCAGGGCTACAAGGCGCCCACCAAGATCGACCCCCGCCTGCTGGACAGCAAGCACCTGTTCAAGGTGTGGCTTCTGAGCTTCCTGTCATGCACTTTTCATGCTTTCCTGGAGCGCCGTGGTGGGGACATTCTTGAACCTCCATCTAATTCTGTGCATCAGTCACAAGCTTGCCACAGCTTCCCATTTCGGTGCTAAGCACGGTCTGCTTCAGGCTGTTGCCACCAGCACCAACTTGAAATGGTCATTGAATGGCATGGAGCTCACGTGGCACTGCAGGAGGTGGCGGATGCGCCGAAGAAGATGGGGCCGGATGCGCTGCTGAAGGACAAGTTCAAGACCAGCCGGCAGCGGTCGGGCTACGAGGAGGGCGTGTCGCTGTCGCACCGCCCTGCACCCGCCGCCGCGTTCATACTGTCCGAAAATCCCGTCGAGATGCTGGCCCGCTTCACCAGGTACGTGCCATGGCTATCGAGAAAATCTGTTGAGATTTCGGCGCCCGTCGCTGACATCCTCAGATTCTGGTTACATGTCTGATTCATCTACGCCACATGGCCAAACCCCTCACACACCTTGGGGGGGGGGGGCGGGGGGGGGGGGGGGGGGGGGGGGGGGGGGGGGGGGGGGGGGGGGGGGGGC